>Ga0157364_1004012_pt1 | contig 14527 bp, 2 predicted proteins | sample AttsexASBM2_FD_111476 | JGI IMG/M metagenome (GOLD analysis project Ga0157364, IMG submission 111476) | Fungus gardens microbial communities from leaf cutter ant in Ribeirão Preto, State of São Paulo, Brazil - Atta sexdens ASBM2 | ecosystem: Host-associated > Fungi > Mycelium > Unclassified ... | reverse complement strand
TTCTTCGAGTGGCTGCACGATATGGCTACTCGTGGATCACGTCGGGTCGCAACCCTATTTCGTTTCGCACGCGATACAGCGCGATTACGGTGTACGGCAGATGGATAATCGACCACGGTGTGTCGTCACACGCGGTGGTAAAAGGCGAAGAAAAAAAAAGGAAGGATTACGGCGGTAACCGGTGAAAGTAAAGTATCGTTCACATAAGGATTAGCTAGCGCGGGATGCAACTGGGAAGCTAGTCGGTCGACGCATCAATTCGCACAAGCGCACTAACGTAATGTCGGATGCGCCTCCGCTGATCCATTCGCGAGCACTTTCTATAGACTTTTCAGCCTTTTTTTCTATGTCTTGCTGAAGCCATCGTGATCGCTCCGTTTTAACGCGTGGTAGAAAGCGTATGTAATATGCAAACAAATCTAAAAACGTTATCCTCGTTGAAAGATGCAACGCGCCGCGTGAAAGTTTCAGCCCATTACAAAGTTGCAAATATATTCATATCCTTAACACGCGAATCCAAAATTAATAGTTCGAAAATTAATAGTTCACTGCGTGTCCTGGGACACTTAATTTATAAATTATAAATTATAAATTTTTACCACGCAACTCTTAATTTTACAAACCTCGTAGCACACGAATATTTCGTATTTATTTTATTTTACAACTACTCGGTGTTACACTTCTATGAATTGATAAAAAATGTGAATCATTATTTATTTCACAACAAATAAAAGGATAATACATTATTATTTAATATAACACGTTATTTTATTTGTGAAATAAATCAACTCTTATATATCATCGATAATGTACGCCAAATTTTATTTCGATAGAAGGACTTTCTATTCAAATTATTTTATTTCATAAATATTTCATAAATTTATTTCAGAAAGTTTATTTTTCATAAATATATGTTTATTTATAAGGAAAAATATCTCACTCATCTCTCTCCTTTCTTTTCTCGCGTTATTTTTAATGATACCGTTTATTAGAATCTGTTTTTTGATTACTTTGATTTTTCTTAACCGAAATATTAAGGCGTCTATAATTTCCGCAAGTAAATAAAAAAAGTGAATAAATTACTTCGTAACTTATTAAAATTGAAGAAACCAAATAGATGACAAAATAGCACTTATTCTTTTTAATAAAGTTTATTTTAATAAAATTCTAATTCTTAGAAATTAATCTTAGATCAAAGAATATTTGATGCTAAAAATAAAAAAGATGTTGCAAATGCCTTGATGACAATTTTGTCATCAAGGAAAAATTTAAATTTATCAAAATATTCTTCAAAATTTTTATCGTTAAAGAATAATAATGTACGAAAATTGAAACGTTTCACATATTTTTTTAGTTCTATGTATTTCTCTGCAAACTTTTGTGTGTGTTCTCTCATATTTATTTTTCTCTCATATTTATTTTTATAAATATTTCCAATTTTCTACTCTGCAGATTTTTAATTCGATATATCATCATCGTGATTCCAATAGCTTTTGAGTGCACTAATAATTTACGGACAGAATTGCAAAATATCCAATCTATACGCGTATTACTGTGCTTGAAAGGAGGTAGATTTCTCGATGCAACAACGGACGGTTACTAATCGCGTAATTTGCACGCAATTTTGTCGCGTGGTGAATAAGTTTACGCGGCATGAAATTAACCTTTGATACAATAAGGAAAAAGAGCAAACGATATTCTATGGATATTCTATGGATATCCAATTTTATGAATTATGAATTCCTTGACTTTCGATCGCCGACTTTCACTGATCCTTACGCAGGACGAGTACTCTTAGTTGCACGTTCACTTCGCGAATGAAGTTTGTTGCCAGCATTTACATTTAGCTATTATGTGAATTAATTACATTACATTATATTACAGAGATTTCTTACGATTGATGTGGAACATTGCGATAATTATTTTTAAACTTAAATTTAAATCTAATTACGTTTTAATTTAATCACTATCGCATTAACTGTTACTAATTTCATGTAAATTAATTTGATTAAAAATAATAATTGTAAAGAATATATTGATTAAAGAATATATTTGATACTGACGAATTAGTGTGATAATAGAACACCCTGATTTAATCTCACCTGACTCCAAAAAATATTAAAGCGCGTTAATTTATGTATAGTTCTATGTTACAATTAGAAAGCAAACTTCACATAATTTCCATTTTATAACAATTACATAATACACCTGTACTACCTGCAACCACAAATTTCATCGTTCACGTAATGCTTGAAAGAGCAACGCGTTCTTCTATTGAATTCTACGTAATCCGATATAATCTATATAACTCACACACTTATGATAGGTAGTTAAAAAATGGCTCAAAAAAAGTCCGAAACAAGTTATGGATTCCGATTTCTAATTTCGTTTAGGGTATAAATCAAAATATCTGAGCCTCTGGCAATAACCTTCGTCATTTCGAAGAATACGGGCGAATGGAATGCTTTCATATTATTATCATATTGACATAGATAGGGCTATCAGAAAATTAACTCGTTAAGACTGACATGACTCCGCCCAAGGAACAATCGACACTGTGGTGTTTCGATTTATTGTACATATTACTGAGAGAATAATATATGAGTTCATTAAAACAAACGATTGTCTCGTATGTATACTTTAATCTATTCTTACATAACTTCAAAAATGTAATTATAAAATATTTTTAAAATATTTTTCTACATTTATGTATCTATTTCGCTGCTATTAATCGAAGCTTTAACATTTTGATTGTCAAGCTAATTTTATCCTGATAAATTTAATAAATTATTTCAAAACTTTTTATTGATATTTTTAATATTTTAATGTAATTTATATTGTTCCTTTTTTTTTTAAATTTTATATATATAAATACTTAGTAAAGTTATTTTTAATCTTTAAATAAAATCATACATTCTCTTTTATCTTCTCTTTAGTTTCTTGCATTCTATATTTTTCGAAATATTAGCTTTCATAAATAAAAGCATTTACTCTAACAGGCCGTGTAATTGCTTAGGTCGATTCGCCCGAGGTACTCAATAGATCCGATTTATTATAGCGCTCTTTCAAATCCGCGGGAAGACCTGGTTCGATTCTCATCGAGGATCTATCGGTTGACAATGAATTAATAGAGAACAGTTAGACCGTTTCGGATCGTTTACTTTGCGGCTCTCCATTTTTTTTTGCTGCGACTCGATGAAACAAATCGCTAGACAAAGATTATGAATGAAGGCGACCTCCCACAATTTATTCATACAGACTATCATTATTAATATCATTATTCTTTAAGTTCATCTTTTAATGAGATTTGATCGTTTCTTTGCAATTAACAGGAGAAAAATTAATTGTACTGTAAAATTAAATTGACGGAAAATTATTCTGTGAGATAAATTATGTATTTTATCTTTGTGATATAATACTACATATTTATATACTTATCTATTATATCTATATATTTTTTTTTATTTTATTACATACTTTTTAATTACATACACATTTTTTAATATCTTATAATATACATTAAAGATAATATTTTATATAATAATAGCAATTTAATAATTTACAATTAAATATATAATAATATTTGTTTCCATTTATTAATTGATTGTTGCTTAAAATTTGGTTTGTACTCTATAATTGTTCAAATGATTATGGAATTATTATAGTTTACCTTTGATATAATAACAGTATAATAATACTTTATACGATAGTTCCATTAATCTACTACATTTTCAACGACATTACTTTAATGCGCAATCATCATTACTCTCGATATAATTGCTTAATGTAATTTCTATAAGAGTAGGTCATTTCGATTGCAATTCTTTTTAATTTAAAAAAACTTGCGACACAAATTGCTTTTCTTTCTTTCCAATTCGATCGTTAAGCCTTCCCACGGTAATACTTTAATTGTAAACGAAACTACTCGCAATTGCGACTTGGCTGCAATTTTCTCTTCGGGGCCCGACGTTTCGTTCTTGCGGAAGAAATCACATTGTAGCGAAGCGCGGTGCAGCGCAAATCCGCGGAATTCACGATGATACTTGCCGCGCGGTCCGAACATATAATTCCGCGTGTTACATTCCACGATAGGTGTATTCTTTGCACGTGGAATGCAGTTAATTTCATGAGATGTTAGTAGAAGAATCTTGGGTTTACCAATAATTATTGTACAGAAAACGATAATCTTTCTGGCGAAAGATAAAATAGATGAAATAAGGTGTTTATATTCAAAGATTATTAAAAGTTTTGGTTAATCTTTATAGTCTGTAACATACAATAGAATTGCATGTTAGGAATTACAGTGTACATAATTTCTTTTCACGATGTACGTGAAACGTTTAAGTTTCTCTTATATGTATATTATTTACAATATAATATAATTAATAAATAACAAACAATGAATAATTGGCTATTAAAAAAATTACTTTTATTATATAATAAATGTAAATTGTACATTTTAACAGAAATGTTAGTAAAATTTATAAAGAAAGCATTGAATTTTTTCACATTTAGTAATTAAAACAAATTATATTTTTCTTATATACTTATATTTTTTTACTAATGACTTCTCTCTCTCTCTCTCTCTCTCTCTCTCTCTTTCTCTCTCGCTTTCTCATATCTTTTTTATTTATTTTTTTTATTATAGATAATAAGTTTCAAGTCTTTTTTGTTAGTATATTTTAATTAATTTCATATTTATCTTCAAGCTATTCTCATTTATTTTCAAGATTTTATTTTTTCAAATTTCTATTCTTGTGTTTATCTTTACGCAGTCTATTATCTGGAATTTAGAGATTAGAAGCATGCATAATGTATGATAATTCCCATATTTAACATTTCGATGCGTTACTCGATAAATTAAAAGATAAAGGAACAAAGGGTTAAAACGAAGTAATCTTCATTCATATGGAAAACCATAGGGTGTATCACGAAAGGGCAATCCCCCCCCCGCAGAAACACAGTGGCCGTATCTTCGCCAGCTGGCAGGTTTCGAGGGCGAGGCTAATGCTGTTAAAGGTTATCTAACTAACGAATGAGACGCTCGCCTTCTCTTTTGTATCCTGAAGAGAATACGTCGCACGACCCTTGTAAATGCGACGCATCCGCCGTCGGCGTTATCGCAATCTCGTCGCTGAGATTCTCACGAGCTTGTCGTCATTCCGTCAGTTCTTCATTGCTGCGTCGCTTCCGTCATAAAAACTGCGTGGGTAGAGCAATTAAGCCCATAAGCAAATCGATTTGCAAATCGAGGATTTTCTCGTCTAAAAATTGATGTTGTTTTATTCTATTTATTTATTACGGCGAATTGCAAACGAATTTGCGATCGCTAATTTCTTAAATAAAGATAATCGCGTTCATTTCTTCAAGAAAATTAATTAATGTCTTATTTTGTTTTTAATACTTTTTTCTACTAACAGTTTTATATGTACTAAATTTTAGATATAATAGAAAATAAAGATCTTTCCTTATATTGAAATCGTCCTTACATTGTTACAATGACTGAGATGATATTCTTTACTGACAATAATCTAAATCTACTATATCTATATAATAGTGCACTTATAATTTGAATCATAATCATAGATATTTTACATTTTATTCAGACTTTAAAAACTAAAATAAGCAATGGTTCATTTGTTATTATTACAGACAATATTTTATTAGTATAATTGACACTCTTTTATGTGTATATTAGTTGTAATTAGTTGTATAATACGTATTCTAATTATAATTATTGAATCAATATCGATTCAAAAATAGTTGAAGATAGTTTAATGAACATTCATTAATTTTTATTTTAAAATATGTACAATTATAACAAATATACAATAAAAATAAAAATAAAATACAACGTTTATTATTCTAATAAAGTATTATTGTGTTAGCAACAGTATGGAGTATCTTTTAAGATTATCTTATCTTTCGAAATTGGATTACAATGTAAAACATCGTCCGAATAATTATGAATGATAATGTATCCATAACTAATGTAAGTCTACTACATTTTGACTTTCATATAATGCAAAAATTTAATTCTAGAACAATAGCATAGAGTCAAAATCATCAAATGCTTCTCTCTCTCTCTCTCTCTCTCTCTCTCTCTCTCTCTCTCTCTCTCTTCCAAAAAATTATTGGAATAAAAAATTTCCAAAGGAACAAAGAAAAAAACTGCTTTTTACTGAGTTTTTTAATTCAAAATTTCTAGTTTTTTTCTGTCATTTTCACCTCTAACTCTAATTGCCTCCTCTTTTTATCTTTTCGATTTCCTCATTGTCGTTTTTCGGCATTCTCCCGTGAACGAATTCTCGATTTATGTAATGGAATATGCGGTCGAAGAATGTAGAGACGCGAAGCAAGTTGACAACTTTCCATCCTCGTGGTCGCGTGCGGACACGTTGTTACACAGCGCGAAATGTCAAGGCATCCTCGTGCGAGTGAAAGGACGTGTCGGTAGTCCTGTCGCATCGTACCGGGCGAGCTCGCTTTCCGTGTTCACATTCGGATAATTAACAAATTAATAACCATCGCGATTCTAATCGATTATCATGATACCGGTGAAGTAAAAAAGAGACAGTTTTTATAGAATTATCTGTGAGGATAGCAAATATCAGAACGAATATTGATTCCTTGAATGTAATAACTATTAATGAGACAGTAAATAAATTGCAAAAGTTCTTTTTACAACTTTTGACAATAACACATAATAAAACAAAAGGAAAAATAATTGCACCGAAAAAAATACTAAATTTTAAATAATAAATAATTTATTCATACATAGTGCCAACTAAATGTTTATAAATATAAAGATATATTTATTTGATATAAAAAATATTAATTTAATTAAACAATAATTTTTTTATTATATATAAGTAATAGGCACTATTTAAATAAATATTTAAATGTAGAACAGTTTTCCTCAGCGTGTATATTCAAATTAATAAAAAAAAGAGTTTAATTTTACTTCATATTGCAAAATTGTATGCAATTATAGATTATATATTTTATAAAACAATATGTATAATTTTAAGACACCGATAAATATTTCAATGTATTCAAAAATAATTCTGCTGTTCTCATTATTAAATCTTTCATTATGTTCGATTAGTTTCTGTGTAAATCCATTATATATAGATGAGATATTAATTCAACGAACTGCGATAATTAGACATTTATAGTCGTCTAATTTATACCATTTCTTCGATATTATCGATTGGCATTCGATACGTCGTTGTTGAATGAAAGAGAAAAATCGTAAAATACATTACTCGGTAAAGAATTAACTTTCGATATTATTATTTCTGCAATGATTTAATGGTAAAAATCGAATCGAGATGAAAACGTTCTGGCGCATAAATTTATCCTCGCATAATTATTTAAAGATTTATAAATATTTATTGATAATAAAATATTAATAGTAGTAATATTGCGTCCAATTTAGATTTGTATATGTATGCATTATAAAATAGAAGACACATAGATATATTTTTTTATTGTTATTTGTTTGTATAAGTATATGTATTTACTTTTTATAATTTTTTAAATCTATTATTTTTATCTCTAATAAATTATATATATATATATATATATATATATATATATATATATATTCTAAAAAAATTATATTGTAAAAAAACTCCCTAACTTTTGTGTCAAAAATTTTAAACGATTTTCATATTTCTATTACAATTTTATATCTATATTAGGAACGAAATTGATAATATTTTTGAAATTGTTTCTAAAGATTCAAATTACAACGCGCAGTTACAATGAATCTAATGCGTATATAGTACCGGTTATAACGCGATTGTAAGGCGTTATATGTACTCGAAAGAAGTAGAATGCAGGAATTGGCGCCGAGAGTCTATTTGCAAGCAAGCAACCTTGTATCGATGATAATATATATATATATCTCAACAGAGGTCAAAGATTATGTAGCGCAGTATCGATAAAGGCGGCCACACGTGTACTGTAACTGATACTTATGATCCATCTCCGTCGGCTTGTATCTCGGTGCGCAGAAAATATCGAGTAAAGTTAGTAAAGTACGATGTAGTAAATTTGTAATATGATTGCCCGCATGCGAAAATCATTTTTTTTTTTGCAAAAAATCAATTTGACAAAGTACAGAATAAACTGTAGATCCTTCCGTTCCTTTTACTTCTTAAGAAACTTTACTATCGAGAAAAAGAAACAGTTTAGAAAGCTGATATTGCTACGTTTGTTTTTTCAGAGGAAGATGCCTTTAAAATTGACCCAAGTAACCTTAAAAATAAATGATTTATAAAGTATACTAAATAAATAGCAGCGCATTGTAGAAATCGCTTTCTAAGGAAACAAGATTCCCTGGAATGATCTGTGCCATAGATTGCCTTTTCGCTACAAGCACGATTTACACGAGGTTACCTTATTTCCTTTCACAGGACAACGACACATGCAAAATTGATTTACGTCAGTTTCAGAATGACCGAGCCATCCGATTCTTTACAGAGTATGTTTCAAGTACTGTTCTTCCGAGTTACGTTTCACGATATGCATCTTGGAGATTAGCGAACGCTCTTTGTCGCAATCCTCGAGGACGACACGTATCTACCATATTACTGGCGCGGACAGTTAAGCTGGAACGTTTAGTCGGTCTAACTCTTGTCCCACGGATAGGAGACGTTAACGGTGCCCCCGTGAGCAAGGTAGGTGCTCATTAAAACTAGGATCTAGCGTTTAATGCTGCTAACAAATATGACGATCCAAGGTGCACTGCATCTGAGCTCGGTTCGCCACGCTGCTGCGGCTAAAGTTAATTGTCGGCCGCAATTAAGAGCCGTGCTTTATTGAACACAAGCCGACGTGATGGCGTGACAGAATCATGCCGCACGCACGCCATACGCGGGATCATGGGAAAGGGTTATATTAACGTGAGGCTCGAAAAAACATAATATCATTTAAATTACAACGCTAATTAAGTCTATCATAAACGGCGATGAATTTAAGTCTCCTCGTCGTCTCAGAAATCCATGGTGATATCCTCATCTGAACCTGCCTCAGCTGGTGGCGATCGCAGATCGCGAAAGGGAAATGTCGAGATAAAGACGGAGGATGAAGTTGGAACTTTCCAGCTGATGTATCTATTTTCTATATTCGCGAGATCATGTCATTGATTTCGTGCCACAGTTGACTATAATAATGATGCGGTAATTGCGCGATGAAAACGTTGTAATATAATCCGGACATGTAATCCTTGACATAAAATATACTTAACGAGTATATGTTTGAGAAACATTTATAAGAAATGTTTTCTTGTTTGAATGACTACGACAGATATACGATTATGCGTTTTCCGCTAATTAATTTAAATTTTTCAAAGATATGTAATTTACCTTTGAAGAGAAATGAGGTTATTTATAATACTATAACGGGAACAAAGTCGTGTTTGTTTTTCGACAATCCCAAGATGCGGTTTTTCGAAAGCGTTTACCTTCAATGTACTTTGGAATAATCTTTATGCTCGCCTCATGTACACAATGTGCTCTTGACATTGTATACCGCACGAGATGAGAATTTCTAACGAAGATGCATTGCGCGGCGCATTTCACGTGGGAAAGGTAAATACACGCGCATCCTGTTGTAACTGATTCAACGTGTTCCATATTAACTTTTTTTTACCAATGACAGTATTTTCGAATTCTTCAATTGCGATTGGATAAATAGAATGTCCGATTATTGACTCACACATTACTTTTGATCGTGAGACAATTTTCAATCAATTCTGAAGACCGAAGCATTGACAATCCCGAAATACAACGTACAATATATAAAAATAATTTGTAATTATATGCAAACAAAACAGACATATATGAAAATTTAAATAAAAAAATTGAGAAATTAAAAGATGTTAAAAGAAAAGAAATTGAAAAAAAATATTTGGAGGCAATGTTATATACGGAAAGAATGATCTTACTGAAGTATTTAAAAATTTAGCTAGATATAAATCTAAAAATGATTCTGTTGGAATTCATCGAAATAATTATGCAGGACTCAAGCATAATGTAGGCTGCTCAAATAATACTGCAAACAATTTTTATTCTAGCTTGTAACTAGCTTGAGTGTCTTACTTAATTATTTCATAATGATCTAACAAAATCATTTTCAGATCTGTATCTGATTAAATTTTTAATTACCTTAGCAAATCTTTCTGTACGTATAAATTATATAAAAATTCTTTTTTATATTTTGTTGTGGAAACTGAAATGTGACAATATCGTATTTGACAATAAATTACACACACACACACACACATATATATTTTGCTAATTATTAATAAAAGATTACAACATTTATTATGAAGAATTATAAAGATATTAAAAATATAGTATAAGTAGTTATATTCTGTATCAAAATATAGTTATATTCTGTAATATATTCTGTAATATTTCTATCTAGTAATATATTCTGTACATAGAAATATATGTACAGAAATAATTTTATAATTTATATAGAGTATTTAATTAACGATAAATATGTTTCTGCATAGGGTCAGAATGGACTAAACTGAATCGAAAAGTTCTCTACCATTTTGCAATTTTCGCAATAGTTAACAAAATATTAATTAAATATTATAATAAAAATCGCTGAATATTGGTTTTTAATAATTTTTTATTTAAATTATCAATTTTACAGAAAAACAGCAAGAGATAGAAATTGTTTATTTTTTTGTCATAAATTCTGAGAATTTTTTCAGAATTTTTTAATACCGTATTTTCTCACGTAAAAATAGTTGCCAATAAAAAAATACAATACTAAAAAATTGATAAAAAATTCTGAAAAAAAATTCTTAGAGCTCTATGAGAAGAAAATAAACAATTTTTGTTTTTTGCTGATTCTGTAAAGTTGAGTTAGTATTTGAGTAAATTGCGAAAATTGCAAAATGATAGAGGATTTTTCTTCTTAATTTAATCCATGCGGGAGTTTAATCTATGCGAGAGTTTTATCGTTAATTATCACACCTGTGATATATAACCTTATCCTTGATTAATTAATCTTCTGTTATGCATAAAGATCATTATGTTATTCCTTAATTTTTATGTTAATAGTTACAATTTTTATTAATTATTAATCATTACGATCATAGTAAAATTTACAACTTGTGTAAAAACAATTACGCATTGTAAGCATTTTTAAAATGTATTTTAGTTAAATTTCATTATTAAATATTTTTATTACTATAATTTTTTCGTGTAGATTTAGCACGTCACGCAAATGTCACTACATTTATTATTTCGTTAATTAGAGAATCATGTCACTACGTTTTTTGATACTTTTTTTTAATTAAGGCGTACCGCAAGAACTCCTTTGTTATTTTGCTGAATATAATTATGTTGAAGACACTGCGTATTTACGGATGAGAAATTAAGTAAAATGTTAGATTATTAAAAAAAATTTAGTATCCACAGCTCATGTCAAATTCTTACGAGTAGAGTAAATTATCATTGTGGTCCGGCAAGATGATACTTGATAAGACGAAGACCTTTGTACGCGAGAAATAGATGGCCGCATACTTTAACGTATAAGCATGTTTTCAAGTGTATCTTAGACGAGCAGGTGATTATCCTCATAGAGCATGAGAAAGGCACTAAGATGCGGATATCTCCAAATGCCTCTGCTTAGCTTTTACTTGCGTGTTCGCTGTTCTTTAAACAGTCTGTGACATATCAATTGACTCACATGAAGTTAACTTTGTAGAGTAATGAATTTTATTGTGAAGATAAAGAGGTTGAAATAATCGCAAATTTAAGTTTTCAGATTTAAAACAACTTTAACAAGCTTTGAATTTGTAATTTCTGAAATTTATATCTCCGCCGATCTAATAAATAATGTATTTAATTGTATAGAATGAATTTGTACAGAAGAATACTCTAAATAATAATAATACTGTAAATAAGGATACTATAAATAATAATCTCATAAACAAAAATTTAATCTCGGGAATGATTCCATGGGAAATTGCATTTTTGATCATCGAGGGCACATGTGTAATTTAATTTTTATCTCGTCAAAGTACAGTGATAGCCGCGTTGTCAAATAAAATTGCTGATTTAACGTGATCTCCGATCATTACGGTACACGATAAATGTTTGCCATGCGTAACGAAAGTTTCGTTAAGCGAGACGCTGTTAATTATGCTTGATTATTCTGGAACTGTATGCTCACGTGAAAAAGAGGTTCCAGGATCTGGTGAACCGCACATAAATCGCGCGTTTAATTGTGCGATGTGTGCGTAATTTAATCGTACCTGCTGTATTTAAGCGATACCTACCTCGTGCCGCCCAAGGACGATCCGTTTTTTTCAGATATTCAATACGCTGTAGCTCGCGAGTGACGAAAGATATTTCAGAGATAAAAGAAATTAATGTTTTAAAATTGAACAAATACTGAAGAAAGGAGGCACGTACTGAAGAAAGAACTGGTTTTAAACGTCAAATTAAAAAAACAATTCGAGAACAGACAGGCTGAGAATCTGAGTATTTCAGAAACCTCAGATTCTTAGCGCGTCTCATTTCTAATTGCTTTTTAATGTGACTTCATTTCTTTATTAAAATTAATTTAATATCGTCCAATTAAGTCCATCACGAATTCGATACTAAATTTGTAATAGTATTTATATATTTCTGAGTATTCTTTTTCCAATTTTTTCTTTTTTGTTATAACTTGTAATTTAATATCTTTTTAGTTTTTTTCTTAAATCTTGATATATCTCCATTTATTGCGATAATTACAATATAGTATTGAATATAGTATTGAAAAGTTCGTGCCGACTAACTTATATAATTTAATAAATGTATACTAAAATTTAAATCTTCTGCGTTTCAATTTTCCTTCAAAATCGGCACGAATTGCCGGACAACCCAATATGTTACAGCTGAGAAGATTGATTTTATATAAAAAAAATAATTGAAAATGTAGAATAAAAATTTTTTTTTATATAAGGTTTTGTTTTCGAGAAAAATTTAATGTTTTGAACAATTTATAAAATAATAGAATTCATCATACGATAAATTTAATATTGTATTCTTGATTATCTACTACAATATAAACATAAGCAAAGATAGGAATCTATATTTAATCAATTTTGAATGAAAATAAAACGTCACATGAAGAAATTTTATTCTATATTTTCAATTAATTTTTTTTTATATAGAATTACTTCCATTCTAAATTATACTATCATTATGGAACACTCTATATATATGTGCTCATCTATATATGTGTGATATATAATAGCACTAACTCTGACCAAATAAGCTTATTTCTACTTAATTGTAAGGTATATACAGTATTATAATATTTTATTTTATATTATTATTTTATAAAATATATAAATCGTGATCATAAATTCAATTATTTTTAAGATAGCAAAGAGAGAGTCAATTCTGTAACACTTTAACTCACTACAGCGGGAAAATTGCAGGAAAAACTGTCTCAATGAAACGTACTTGTGCTACTGAGAACTCTGATTCTTTGCCTTCAAGCATAAAAATAATTTGCATCGTTATACATGCACACGGTTTTAACGCACGCAAATAACAAGCTACAGCGCTTTAATAAGCGCCGAAGTGCAGATAGAACGACGAGATACAAGTGAAACGATTAGCCGGAAAGACTTGCTACTGCGGCTTCTCGAAAGGTTAAATGGGAGGAAAGAAGGAAGGAAAGAAAATAAAACATCCGAGAGATTATTTCTCTCCAGCCACATAATGTGATGCCGTTCGCGCGCGATTACGTCATTTCGAGAGCTGCGTTTAATATCAAAGAACATAGTTAGTTCGAGATTTTGCGTTACCGCGAATTTCCCCTCGAATGTATGTATGTACATACTTGCTTCATTAGCCCGCTACACTGTTGCGCAAATCTGTCTTTGATTAATATTCTTGAAACTACAAGCTACAAAGTCAATCTTACTGATTCCGTTATCCTCGAAAAGCAAATATTGTAACATTTTTCTCTTTCTTCTTTCTTGCTTTCTCTTCCGATTGTGATTTTAATTTAAGATCGTGTGCAAACATTTACGTTCTCATTGATTTATTGGTCTGCATGTGTAATATTTATTTCTTATTAAATTTTTACAAATATAAATACAATTCGTAACATATTTATATATTTCTTTTATTTTAATCCTAAAATATTTTCAATATATTATTTATATTATATATAAGTAGATAATATGGAAATATATTTTATATCTTAATCTTGAAATATTATATATTCTATAATTTCGAATCGATTATTTCTTTAATTTGTGAAAATAAATAATATTAAGTGAAAATTAACCAATAAACACACATGAGTGGAAAAATATTAAATTTGATTAAGGTAATTTTACGTTCCTAATAATAAAATAAAAAATATTTTATTTCTAATAATAAAATAAAATAAAAAATATTTAATTGTGAATTTATACAATTTTCAGTTTAATCAAACTGAACTGCCGACCGATTATTTGCTGATTTTAAAACACAATTCTAAACAAAAACTG
>Ga0157364_1004011_pt1 | contig 14529 bp, 2 predicted proteins | sample AttsexASBM2_FD_111476 | JGI IMG/M metagenome (GOLD analysis project Ga0157364, IMG submission 111476) | Fungus gardens microbial communities from leaf cutter ant in Ribeirão Preto, State of São Paulo, Brazil - Atta sexdens ASBM2 | ecosystem: Host-associated > Fungi > Mycelium > Unclassified ... | reverse complement strand
TGTTTTGTGTATATATATATATATATATATATATATATATATATATATATATATATATATATATCATAAATAAAGAGGTAATAAGCTGAATATATACGAACACCCACGGCTTTAATATCGTGTTGCGAAACACACATTTTCTGAAGTTTTCACGCATATTTATTCGCTAAATTATCATACATTGCGTTCGTGAAGGGAAATGATGTAGCAACGTTTTACCGTATGTAATTATTCTGAATTATAACCGTCGGTATGTATACCCCGTTTCAGACTAAAAACTATATCATGCGTCAAAATCGTATAAAATGTATGCGCGTCCGCAGTCGCGCGCAACCAATTTCGCGTGTTGCAGACAACATAAGATTACATGAGGACTCAAATCAGATTGTAACTGCTTAAAGTATTTAATTAAAATGTAGAAAGTATTGCGGATTCATTATTAATTACTCATACTGCGATAGAACGGTCATTAAAAATCAATAATTATTAATAGTGAATTCTGTTGGCTGTACTAATGCGCACTATAGTATTTATGAAAGAATTGCTTGCATTGATTTAATCTGTATAAAAATAAATATTTCGAATTGTAAAATACAGATTTTATTTAACGGCACAATAAATACATTGAGGATTTCGTGGTTCGATTCGCTTTTATATTTATATTAAACATATATTTTTTACATCAATTTCTGACAGCTTTAGCGTGCACCAGTGGGAACTGAATGCATCCAATCGAATTTGCTATAAGAAGGATTTTTATTAAAATCGAATTCTGTTTACTATCATTGATTATCCGATCCCTGCATTGTACATTTAATTTCTTTATAAACATGCCCTCTTTCATCTTGAATTCATCTTTAATTTGCTTGCTCGATTTTCAGTAATTTTGATCTATAAGATAATTTAATATTTTACTTGATTCTGAAGTCAAAAATAAAAAATTCGAAATGATAAATATGACGAAGGATTCTAAACAAATCCTTCATCACAATTATCATCAACGCGCCTTTAGAGAATTTTTAATTATAAAGTAACATTAAATTTCCAGTTTTGCTTTATTTGAAGCTCATTATTAATTGTTAAGTACTATGCAAACTAATTTCTAAATTAATTTGTAAATTCTGATTATGAATCTTTTATTGATAATAAAGCCTTTTTCATTAGAGGTCACCCTTTTAAAATTTTATATATGATAATCAAATTATTTTTTTTAAATTTAAATTTTTTAATTTAAATTTAAATTTTACATTGACGAGGATCCAATACTAGGGTTGAAACGTCTGTACTACATTTTTATTATATACATTGAATTACACGTGTGGACAATAATTGGTGTCGGCTCACATTGTTATTTCCTTTTTATATCAATGTTTTTATTGTTAATTTATTTGAAGAGTCTTATACTGTATTTTCTTTTTATTGTTTTTATTAATTAATTTTATTGTTAAATTTAGAGGTCAGAATGGAATTTAACAACTCTGAAAACTCTTAGAAAAAAAGGTTTCTTAAAAGTGTTTTGACTTGAAAAAAAGGTTTCTTAAAAATGTCTTGACTTGAATTAAAATAATATAATGATTATTCTATAATTAGAATCTCTTATCAGATCATTAATCAATTACTTCACTCTATCTTCACCTTCAAAACGATGTCTATATATATATTGCCTATATTAATGACCAATCTACTTCTTTATTGCAGCAGACAATTACTTCATTAATCACGTTAGCAGATGTAATAAAGAAAACAATATTTTTATTAATATCGTTGATACAAATATTCAAAAAATAAATAAGAAAACTGATTTTAATGTATATCAATTGATTTTAATGTATAAATAACTTATTAACATTGAAACATGCGATAAAATATGTTTCGGAGTCGTGTTAATTAATATTAACTGTGTAAAGCGATTTGTGATTTCATCGGCGTATGACGTTAATCACAATTTGCTGTTAATTTCCTTGTCGCTTTATTGAATTATTCGTTTTAATAAGATACTAATTGCTAATGATTGTAACACAAGAAACACTGTTTTGTTTGTAACTTATGTGTATTATATTTTATGTAAATAAAATATATTATTGAATAGAATAGTAATACACCGATTTTAAATAAAAACTACTAATTAGATAAATCAATTAATAAATCAAGCTATTGTAACATAAATTGACATGAATACATTTAAATTTTTATATATATATATATACTTTGATATAAGTATATTTTTAAATATCAAAATAATATCTAAAATATAATTAAAATATTATATATCTAAAACTAATACATGATTTTATATTATAATGTAATAAAATTTAGTATGTATTTGATTTATACAGACAAAATTTAATTGATTACTTATATATGCAGCATTTAATAATTACAGATAAATGTGCTGATAAATTGTCGATATCACTTGAGGGAATCCATTGTTGCGAGCAAATGATCTTCATCTATATAGGTCGACGCGCGCGGTGACAATAATAATTGTTTTTATGATGTTCGAGGATACTGCGAATCTATCGCGATGTATTGCGGCAAACGACTTACAATACCGGACATGCAGAATACGTATTACGAGAAAGAAAAGGAAAAGGCTGAACTGTGGCATTGCGTAACTTTCGCGGTGAATTCAACGTCGTAAGAAAGAACACGAAGACGAATATGCTTCCGGATATGCTAATAATGCGATTGTCAATCGCACGCGATTTACAAAATAATGATCGTGTTTGTCTCGATTAAGGGCTCTTAGATATAATTCTTGGAATTCATGGCGGAGGTTGTGTTTGTTATTTTATGCGCGTAAGACAGATAAAATACTTGCAGATTTGAAATGCATGTGTATATATAGTGAATCTCATTGTCAGAATAAGTGCATGACACATAAAAAGAATTGCACATAGTCTGCAATCGAGTGAATTTGCACAATTGCCTGCGTGCGTTGGTAAGAAATGCAGCCATAAATCGTAGTGTTGCGAGAAGCCGATGTGTTTCGAGAAATATGTTATGTTTGCACACCTTTTGACTCTTGCGCATTGATTATGACGCATAATCATGTTAGAGCAGACTCCAAGAATTTTTGCAGTGCGAAAACAACATTACTACCACTAATGTTGAAATAATTCGATATAACGATGTAATTGGTGCGCTCATGAAACTTGTTTGTCCAATAATTATATTAATTGAGATGTGATTACAACATCTAGTTCACATATGTAATGGATAAAAGAAATTGAGATTGTGAATTAAAGATAACCTTTCTTGTTCAGTCTGCTCCTGCGATGTAATTTCGGCGACCGACAGGGAACTAACAGATGATATATCGCCGACTCGAACTGCATGTCGTTTAGCTTTTCTTACTCTATAGATATAAAATAGATTAATACAATCTGTCAAACGGAGAAAACATGAACATGTACAATTATTACACCACGATTACATCACACATTATGTCACGATTAGCGATGGATTCATTATCTTTCATTTTAGTTTAATTAATAAAATATGTCAAAATGTGTCTTTTATTTTAACGTTTTTCATGCGAAATTTATTGTACTTATCACGTCATCGAAGATAATTATTCATAAGATATGAAGAATATAAAAAAAAAATTCGTATATGAAAACGTAACACATTAAAATATTTTTCTAATAAATTTTTAATTTAATGAATTTTTAAAAATGAATTATATAAATATTGAATTAATCTATTAAATTTATATAATCATATAACAGCTAAAACTTAATATATAACAAGTAATATGTAACGTAATATATAATTTGGCATATAACATAGTGAGTTAAATTAATTTGTAATTTCGAGGACTAACTCATATCATTATTTATCTCTGAAATGATAATCAGTATCTTCTACAAACAAGAGTGAATGAGAATTTTCACTTGAAGTCATCACTAAGAAATTGCGAGTAGGACAAGGATCCTTTACCGATCGGATTTCACTCGCTGCGTAAGCTCGATCTCACTGGGTAATTGTAACGTTGTGGTCAACTTGACGCGCCGTTTGCGTCGTGTAATCGTCTCGTGTCTGCAGAAGAAGAAAACCACGTCGCCATTGCAAGCAATCATTTTAACGCAATTAACCTTCATGTTCCCTTAATAAGTTCGATAAATATAGCTCGGTTTCTTTGCAATGTTTGTTCGCTTCATTATCTAATGACAATATTGAAGTCACATCAGAGAATATGAAACAATATATTTCTCGATAAAACCAGATAAAAAATAATAGATTTTAATAATAATAATAAATTTATAATAATAAACAATTGTTTAAATAATTGTTAATAAATAAAAGTTTAATAGGTGATTTTCTTTAAAGAATGTTTTTAATTTTGTGTTAAATAAATTTTAGGGATACGAAGGTCAATAGTGCAATTATCGTTACCGATTATCATATGTTCGTGATACGAATTTAGATCTGCCTTTGAGCGTGGGTGGGCATGATTTGACATCTCGTTTACGTCCCATGGCTGCGTTTATATCCTGCCGAGAGGAAAAACATATTTTCATCGATGGAAATGTTTGAATCTAATTGATTCCGTCACTCATTTTTTGCTCAGCTTTAGCTCGATATGCTTATGTACATGCATAACGTAAAGCTTATTTTAGCTTCATGATTTTATCATTATAAGAGTACGTGCGTGGAATCGAAAATATTTCTAATTTACGATTTATATGGTTTACATAAGATAAAAATAGTTATACGTTTCTTTATGATAATACAGAAGGCCTTATGTATGACTCATTTCATTAAGTTTCCGACGTTAATGTTCCACATTATCTAAACTGGAGTTGAGGACTTGGAATTTATTCACTTAATGTCACTGAGGATGACCTAGAAAGGCGCAAATGTATGAATAAATTGAATTTTTTTGTTTCACAAAAAACTTGGTAACTGTACTCAGAAAAAAATATAGTTTTGACTAATTAAATTAACAACTCTAATAAGTTAAGTACTTGCAACTAGTTTTACAAAGTAATAAGAACTAAAGTAGTACTAAATATTATATTTTTATAATATTATACTATATTTTTATAGTATTCAGTATTACTTTAGTTTTTATTACTTTTTAAAACTAATTGCAAGTATTTAAATTTTAGAGTTGTACTTTATAGATGTCACAACTATTTTTTTTCTCTCAGTGTGCATACCATTAATTATCCGTGGACTCTCATTTTCGTTTACTCCTCGTATCATTTCATTAATTTTCGAGTTGAGAAAGAAAGAAAAAAAATAGACAATAGTTCTGATTGTAAAATACATTATGCCTCAAGGTAAAATAAACCTTGGCGCTTGGTAAATCGATTTACTAAGGTTATGTTTACTCCCATTTAGACTCTATATCTTCATCGATCCGACCATATCTTCTTAACATTTATTGAATCATCATATAGTTGTCCAGCAAATAATAAACGCAAACAAAATCATTGAGGAATAAGCAATAATCATATTTTAAAAAATTTATAGCTACAGTATATAAATTTATTTCTAATTATAAAGTTAGTCATATTTCTACATCACAAGATATAAAAAATTGAAATGCATTATAAATTATTAAAATTATAATTACTGTTTGCGTGAAAAAACATTTCTTGTCGCATACATACAATGCTGCTAAAAGCATAAAGCGACACCTAAGAAATCTGCTTTGCGTTATATCTATTTATTATGAGAATTTTACTGCAACTGTAAATCTTATTGTTATTCTTGGGTAAACTTGCGATTGTGTGAACCACCATGACAGTTAAGACTGACTGCAAGAATCGTAGAGTACTGCGTACTCTTGTGTATTTAATGGTAGCACCGCACCGATGTTAGGGTTCAATGTCGCCAGTATCACTTAATACTTCATGAACTTAAGACGATGTGGTCATGGTCGCATAAAGACCGCTTATTCATCCGACAGTTCCTCGGCAAACAATCGTGGAATAGCGTGACTTCTTCGAATAAGCGTGAATTTTCCGTGTTAACTTCAGTGTCACATGGAATCACACTTACATGTAAAAGTATACAGTTCCTTAGCTTTTTTTTGTAACGGTATAATCTTTTGAGCTTTAGTATAAATTTTATTTACAAAAGTATAAATTTTACGGCAATTTACGCGGACTAATAAATTTACTTATTTATTTATGCGTACTATTTTTTTGTTTATAATTGTTGCGATATAATACAAAGCTCTTTTAAATATTTCTTTATGCGCAATAGATTTTTTTATTAACTGATAATTTATTCAATTACTAACGGATCTTGATTTATTCCTAAAAATGTGTCCGACATGGAAATATCATTAACAATTAAATACATTGCTTAATATATTGTATTATCTCGTAATATTTAAGCATTTAATCATCTGATTTGTCAATTTCCGTGGATTTTTTTATTAGCTAAATGAACTTTGTTTTTTAAAATAAAGTTTTATTAATAAAGTTTTATGTACATATATGATGCAAACTTGATTTATCCAGATATTATCAACAATTAACGTCCTTATCAAACCAGTCGTAATATAATTTTCATATTAATATACAAAGTTTATATTTTTGTTTTTGAACAAACGAATTTTAAAATGTATATAAATAAAAATAAAAATACATAAATTAGAATAAAATACATATGATAAGTATATATTCTTTTTAATATTATCGAATTATGACAGTCAATTAATTATTGCGTCTTATAAATAAACATGCAATGAGTTGCTCTAATTATTCATCAGCACAATTTTAGTTAGTATATTACCAGTTGCATTTAAAGCGTAAACTTCAATCGTGTCAAAGATGCTCGTGCGTGACGCATTACGAGGTGAGGGATTCGTCTTGTGCGCATCTCTAATTGACATGCATAATTTTCGCATTAGTCACAGAAAGATCGTTTGTTGCAAGGAGAGTAGCTATCGTTTAGCTTACTTAGAACTGCGAGTTTATGGCAAATTCCGCGATAGCCACAAAACTTTCCGTAATCCGATTAATTCTGCTGATTAATCACACGTCATCAATGCGATTTATTCTTCCATGACACATATAATTACCATTATCAATCACTATGAACTCATGACATCGTGATTACGATCACGTTAAGTACGGGCTGCATTATGTCATAATGAATAATGAGATAAATAGATGCGCAGCTCACTGTTCGCATGGTACTGAAATCTGTATAGTTATAGATACGATAATTGAACTACGTAATACGGTATTATAAATGCGAGCTTAGGCGAGCTTGAATCTCATTCATCAGGATTATATTATACCCTCACTTGCTATTTCGTCGAATAACTATCTTTTATCAATTTTTCCCTTTAAATAATTCTTTTTGAAGAATTATTCCTCCCTTTCAAGTTTTACGCACCGGATTATCAAACCAGGAAATTACAAAACTGGTTTGATTATTATAAACGCTCGATTAATAGTACAGTCTATAATTGATGAATCGATGAGAATTCAGGCAATTCTCCATTATCCGCTTGAGCTAAAAAGGATAGTTGCAAATAAAATCTTATGACAATCTTTGTAATAATAATAAATTAAAGACACAACCTGCTGGTGATCTATAAGACACATGCTGTTATATTCATATCAGGAAACACGGTAGTGCCTTGGCGCTCTATTGATGTCATATCGTATTAACAAGGAAATTTCGCAAAGTGTCAAATTCTGATTTTAATGAAACTTTGTAAACTTGTAGCTCACATAAAGAGATGAATTTAGGAAATATCAGTTGGAGCGGAAAACCGGTTTAAAAGGGTGAAATCACCCCTTACACATATAGTTTTCAGCTTTTTCCGTTATCTCTCGAAAACTATTCGAGATATCATAAAATGTTTTATACAGTTAAAACACAAAAGTTTTATAATAAAATTATCTCTGTTCATCAACATCAATATTTTTAAAAAATAAAAAAATTTTTTTTAATTTGAAAAAAAAATGTTTATTAAAAATATTATTTATTTTCTAAATTCATTTCTTTAATGTGAACTGCAAGTTTACAAAGTTCCATTAAAATCAGAATTTGACATCTCGCGAGATTCTCTTACAAGTAGTTAAAGCTCGTAATTCATCAGGCAATTGTATCCCTTGTGCTTGCTCGCGAATCCGGCACGTGAACATTCACTAACGTAGTCACGGGGCAGATTTGCTAATGTCAATGGGAGCGTCTACGTAATGACGTTTAGTATTCGAAAATCGAAGTGCAGGATCGTTGCATAATGCGACATTCCGCGCGAAGACATGGCGTGTGGAAAGATCAACCTCTTTGTTTTCTGGGCCATGGTCGAAACACGAAATCAATGACGACCAATGCGAAAATCATTCCCGTCGCTTTTCCCACGTATACGACATTATTATTTCGCTTCTCAGAGAGGAAGTAGCGAGGAAGCTTTCTTCTCGCATGTTCGCTTCGCGTACAAAGGCGTATCTTGGATGATCTTTTTCATAAATCAACTGGCATCACTCGTGATTAAAATCATTCTTTGTCGAATAAATAAATTATATAATTAAGGTAATAATAAACAATAATAATAATAATAATATTTAATAAATTGAGAATTGAAGATTATGTTTTTAAGGACGTCTCTATCTTATGCAGCGTGGAAATCTCATCTAAATTAATCAAATCTAAATTATAATAATTGATTTGATATAATAATGAACGTTCTATTAAAATCATACCATTGAAATGTTACGTTGCGAAAATAAATGTAATTAAAAAAAATCCCAATTATCTGCAGCGTTGCGTTTATTTTCAGTTAAAGCGAAATTACTTGGAAGAGACGTATGTTCTTTACTGGCGCGCCTATTTGTTGCACGTTGTAATTCACTTTTTCCAATTTTAGCATGCATTACGTGGATGAAAGAGTTTAATTAATCTTGTTTGATTTAGAACGTAATTCTTTTCTCGCTCGTCACACATATCGAGTTAAAATTACTCGTAAGATTAAAATTACTTCGATATCGCGCTAGCTCTCTCTCATTTTTTTCTTCTTCAATGCTTGCTTGCAACTTTTAGAAACACTTAGTTAATTAAAAAGAAAAACAGTAAATTTATTACTTGATTATACGCACACGCATATTTTTATTCAAATATATAATATAAGCCATAAAACATTGTCTTAATTAAAAATATATCGTGTGTGCGTCAGCAAATTCTATTGTATGTTCTATGAAAACACGTGCGGTGATTTTAAATATATAGTCGATCTTACACACACACACATGATGACCTTGAGAGCTTTGCAACAGACATTTAACCCGTGCTTAACTTGCACCGAAAATTTTGCTGACGTCAGCAATTGACGCTCATTTTGCGATCGATGAGTATTTTTAAGATAAGCAATTGAACGAAATTTGATTAAAATTTGATGAACATTTTAATAATAGAATATTCGTTGCTTTATCGCGCGCGCGCATTTAAATTATACTAACGTAAGTTATATTAAGAATAAATTAAATTTTAAATTGAATAATATCTAAACGTAATAATTAATAACATGACAATTTTTATATCACTTTAAATGCATGTCTAGATTTGAATTAATGTTACTTGAATGATAATTATTTATAGCAGATATTTATAGCATACTACGTATTACTTACGATGTCTTTACCTTCGAAATTTAATAAACTTTTCAGATTTATATAAATCTCTCGTATTATATGAATCTCGTATTATATGAAAGATTTACTTTGTATAAATAATTATTGCATAATTAACTGTTTGCGTTCCTTCCTATCTTTGTCGAATAAAATAGTTTGATAATGAGTAACTTTTTTTAAACAGATTTTATAACTTCATATGAATATTTATAATGCTTATATAATTAAACGTAATGTAATGACTTATTTTTCAACGTAAGAATTGTTTATTCGACGACTATACATATATTTATATCTCACGAGGAAATAAACCAATGACCTAAATTTAATTCGGGTGAAATTTTACGGAGACATATAGAAAAATATAAATCAACGCCAATTCTGAATTACGTCAGAAGCTGGAGAATCATGATTGAATCATATGTCTAGATAAGCCAACTTTTGACAATTGTCATCGATTGCAGAAGAGATCTGTGTCAACAAGTCATTTTTCCATAAAACAGATTTTTTTTTAAATGCGTTAAAAAATATGCATCATTAAAGTTAACAGTGTGAATAAATATGACAACAATAAATCGAAGAAATCCATCGCTGCGATTTTGCAATTTACACCAGCTAAAATTTCACTAACTAGATATTCGAAAAGTCCACAAAGTCTCTAGAAATTTGCAACGATGATTTCAACGATATTCTCTCTTGTTACGATGTTTACGTTACTAATGATCCATGTGCGCGTTACGCTCTTATGTAAGCGACGTTTTGCGGCATTGTGGTCTCACCGGCGAAGAAATTAGAGAGGAGCCCATACGAAGTTTGAAGAACCGCCCGACGTTTCCAATCGACATCCGCGCAACAGTTGTCGTTGCACCACTTTCGCTATAAAAATCGGCATCCGTGACTAACCTTGGCACATTTCCCAACATGATCGCGATATCGCGTTGTGCTGTCCACGCGAATTTTTGAGCGTGACAAGCATCGTGGGTAGCACTCGACCTTCGCCGGGTCGATTTCTTCGTTCTACCGTTTCTTTCTTCGTCCCGTCGGGCGCGATTCCGATTTGTTTTCTCGCCGACAACAATTTCCTTGCGTAACACGAATGGAAAAGCCGAAGGCACCGTTCACGTTCGCGATTATCTTCCGCGATTGACTGGCTATTACGGATGTTTCTGCAATACATTTTGATGTTATATACGCGTATATTTTTATTTATCGCAATTTTTCTCTCATTGCAAACTTTTAATATTCCATATCAATATTCATTCAATATGCCATTCAAATAAAGTATTTTTATTGTGTTCTGATAATCAAGTTCTTGCAACTTTCGTTGCATAACATGTGCATTTTCGTGATACGTTCAGTATCAAAATGTATTCATATAAGTTTTTTTTTATCCTTAGCATTTTTGTCACCGTCGATTTTAATTGCGCTGTAACTCCCTTGTCTGGAGATCACGCTATTACAGATCTCTGCGATACTTGGAAAACTTAGTAATTTGTACTTTGAATCTGTGGTATTTTTTCTATTCTCATGCGATTTTCGCTGAATCTGAACACGAAATCTAATCACTCTCGACTGGTTACAGAATGTTAATGTCGTCTGATTGCATTGTGGATTCTTAATGATAAACGAACAAAATCTGTAATATTTTATAAAATCTTGTAAAGTCGTGAGGATATATTTTTTTATGCCTAAGGTTTAAAATTAAAAATGTGTAAAACGAGCATGTGTATAAAAAATGTGTGTGTGTTAATTATTCAAATGTGTTTAATTAATTCATACGAAGACTGAAAATATAATAAAAACATCAATGCAATAAAAAAATTTTATTCGTAAATGTCTATTCAATTCAAAATTATAAGCTACTAAGCGAATAGTTACGTCAATGTCATTTTATTGAACAATTTAAAAATACTCTTACAAAGAGATAGATTACACTTAAAAGTAATGCATAATTTCTTGGAAACTTAATATCATCTTTTTTTTCAATGACATAATATCATTTTTTTTTTCAAAGATTTAAATACGTTTTGGTAAAAGAAGTTTCATTTAAGTTGTTTATTAAATCCGAATTTTTTTTTCTCATAGTATGATATATAATTGCCAATAAAAAATATAAATTAATAAATAATTGTAAAATATAAAAAAAAGATCATTGTAAACATAATTACTTTTAAAAAAATATTACTAATAATATTTATAATATAATCATAAAATTAATAATGCTGTAATTTAATCATTTACAAAACATGTATGTATATTACAATAAAAAATTTTGATTAATTAAATTTATTAATGGGGTATTAACAAGTAATTTTCTATCAATTATTGAATCTGGATAATTTTTTATCTTTAACCATGACGTATATATAGTATAATACACTTGTTACAGACGTGGGAAATAATTTGCGATTTTCAAAGAAGAATAATTACATTACACAAAAAGGCAAGCAAATTATATTTGTCCGGTGTAATTCTATACGTTTTTCAAATAATTATCCATGTATTAAATAAGTTCATTAAATCATTATTACTCATTAGTACGTCATTAATAATGTACTATAGCATGGATTAAATAATACTTTTTATAATTTGAAAATCATTTTTTTGGTAATCTCAACAATGGTTGTATTTAAATAAGTATAAGTCAGCGATTAGTAAATGTTTTGCGTCGATTGGACTATTTTTTGAGAACTAAAAATAGTCTTACTTCAACACGAAGGAAACTTCCAAATTGAAAAATAAACATTTTGAATGCGCATTTTGAATAAGCGTTTTCAATGATAAGGAATAACGTTTTCTGCTGAATTTTTGATATTTAATTTTCCTTCTTCTATTTTCTTTATCCTCTTATTGTAGGATTTTGTCCTGTACTTTCATCTCGTTCCATCAATGGAACGTTTTCTTTTTTTGACAGATAAATGTCCAGTTTTTTTCTCTCGCTTAGGTAGTCCGAAAATTTTCAGATATCTGTATTTTATCGAGCTTTTTATTTCTCATTACTTTTAATGAAGAGTTAAATATGGATATTTAATTCTTAATAGAAAAATTATAATTGATATGCAATTAATAACAGGAAACACGAGACAGCATTGCAAATCTTTAAATTTGTAAAACAATTTCCCGTGCTGATAGAATCTCGCTCATTTCGCTCGCAAGTTTGAAACCAAGAAGTTTTCCATGTTTCCTATAAATAGATAGAAAAATAATACGCATATTCACAGAAAATCGCGCGGCAAGTAAGAAAGCGAAGCATGAGGACTTGGGTAATCCTCGGGTTTTTTTTGCGAGAAAGCGTGCGAACTGCACGTTAGTGAACGAGCATCTCGTTCCGTCCCGTTTCATCTGTAAATGTCCTTTCGTTCGTAAGCATTTTCAAATAATGCCGCCGTTGCCATCAAGCATTCATCCGCACAATATTGTACGAATTAACGTCTGCTAGTTAATTCTTGACTGTTTCGTAATTCGCGTGCCATTAGCAGCGAGCGCGGCAAATTAGAGCATACCTTCCCTGGTCGCGTTATTATCGTGATTGCACAACCAACGTTAGCATCAGTCTATATCCAAGATACCAAAAGAGAGATACCAAAATTTATGGAATTTTATCCTTTTTTTATCCCCATTATAGTATTGTAATTTATTCAATATTTCCCTAACATGTTACGTATTAAATATTATATAATTTAATAAGTTGGATTTTTACACGATAAATTTCTGTGATGAGTTTTCACAACAAGGATTACATTTTGTTATGACGACAAAATACACTAAAATAAAAGCGATTAAATATTTTTCGTATGTCAATCTTGATAATCTCCACAGGAAGCATCAGATGAAAGTTATGACAACAAGATGTTACTTTGACCTTACGGCACATCACGAAAGATGAAACAATACTCTTGCCGCGGGTTTAAGAAACTTGCAGTTTCCTTCTGGTACTGTCTAGAAAGTATATTTCTCTCGGTTTCACATCGGCTCGATATCGTCGTGAGATTTCTTTACAACGTTATTATATACTTATTATATATTATTTCGTTTATAATATGATCGTCGTTCTATCTCCTCATAATAAAACCGATTAATTAATCAGAAATTTATGATGATTAAACGTGTCAGTGTTGTAACTTAATAAGATTTAAATTTTCCTTTAAAACATTTCTTTTCGCAAATTATTTACATAAGGAGATTGTTGTAAGAATATTAACTATTAAATTAATCATTAAAGCTATTAAAAAATTATCACGTCATTAAATTTTTTAATTTCAAACTGTTAAGATCTAAAAAAATTGTAGAATTTTTTAGTTTTTAAAAATTAAAAATTTTTAACTTTTTTATCTCAAAACTCTCTATGCAACTCTTTTCATTTATATTTTTTAAAAATCTGATATCTCAAAAGGTCTGATATCTCAAAAGAATTTTTTTTAATGTTTCACGGATTCAAGAATTTAATAATATATGTAAATTGAAAAATTTATTAATATATGAAGATTCAAAAAACGATTTAAGAGGAGATCCTGACACGCTGAAAATAATGCGATTTTTTCAGATTTTTTTTTTAGAAAGATGATTTAATGAAACTTTTTAAAACAATTAAAATCTTTTTAAAGTATATTTGTAAATAAAAAAAATTAATTTTTCATTGCGATAACATATATGTTTGTAAATATAAAGATAGATCTCAGAGGTTACAGCGTCGGACAGTGCAATCGGGGTGCAAAATAGCCTGTTTTGTACTTGTCTGAAGCAAAAATTTAAATGCATTTCAGTTTTATAATAATATTCCCCTAGACTCGTCTATCAACTTATTTACGAAGCCAAAAATGCCAAATTTACAAAATGATAAGCCTTAGAAAAAAAGTTGCAATTTTCACAAAAGATTTTCATATTAATTGTGCGGTAATAATAATTATTTTAATATCATCAAACT
>Ga0157364_1004010_pt1 | contig 14531 bp, 8 predicted proteins | sample AttsexASBM2_FD_111476 | JGI IMG/M metagenome (GOLD analysis project Ga0157364, IMG submission 111476) | Fungus gardens microbial communities from leaf cutter ant in Ribeirão Preto, State of São Paulo, Brazil - Atta sexdens ASBM2 | ecosystem: Host-associated > Fungi > Mycelium > Unclassified ... | reverse complement strand
TGATTATCGTTATATTTATAGCTAAGGATGATTTAATAAATCGAAAGTAATGACGTTCTGTTATTACTTCATATTACATTAATAGATTATTATACATATTTTTTATTCTTACATTGCTCGTTCAATTGGAACTTTTTTATTTTTTTCTGTTAATATAAAATACAAAATAGTGAGGTATTTTCAATCAATTTTCAATCTTCATGCTCGTAAATCTCTTTTACAAATTGTAATTAAGGTACGACAATCTCAGTGGGCAATCACGATCCAGCTTCTTAAAGCATATAAGAACTTTAAAGAAACAACTACAACGTTTAATCAATATACCATATTGTTTATGCAATATCCTATACCGTTCAATAATATCAATCCAGCTCGACGTATAAATTGCATCGCAAGAGGAAGTCTAACGATGTATACATCATTAATTTATTCTCATTAATCATTTGCTCATTTCTTCATGCTATGGCGAAATACGAAATGGCGACGGGTCTGATCGTGTATAAAGCCTCCGCACACGTATGGGAGCACTTTTTTTTAGTGCGCAGCAGAGCGTCAATGGTAGACGACGACGCTATCGTCGAGAAATTGATTCGTTCGGATGGAAATTCGCGGTCGTGTATATGTATAGCCGCTCGCGACATATGTATATGCATACATGCACCTGACACATTCGCGAAGCTGCATATATTTTTTCCTCTCTATATATACATACGCACTGAAAAATACGGTATACGGTGAGATCTGACGAACTATATATCAGTTCTGAAGATTTTTATCTTCTTATATCAAACTACCGAAACGCCAGTTATTTTTGCATTTTATGATTCTTTCTAAATATTTGCATATAATTTATGATGGGAAATATTGATGAAGCAATATGTTTGCCGCGAAGGGGATGAAGGAAAAACATCGATATTTTTGAAAGCAGATATTTATCGAAACATTTGTTTTTTTTTTTAATTTCATGATACTTTGGTCTGAAATATGTCAAATCTATTATTACATTTTGTTGAAAACATGCGTGTTTAATATGGGAACGTTTCAATTCTCACAGGCAATCAGTTTTGTAATTTAAAAACAGGAATTGATTCAAGCCATCATCCCCTGGAGTGTCAGAATCTAGATATGTTTTTTTTTAACTGCCCTCGAGGCTCCCGCAGTTATCCTCATGCAAAAATACTATTTTCACACGATGTACACGCATACATACCGTAAAATATCAAGTAACATACATTTTCACAATACGCACGTACAGAATAGAGGTGATGTATATCAAGTCGCAGCATCGTAAACGCGTCACGTTTCGTTACGCCAGAGTTTAGCCTACGTTTGCGTAAAATTTTTCCGTCGTGTATTCCGCCGCATTTTACTGCCCTGAAATTTTCAAATTTGTCTCGGCGCGGCAATGTCACCAAGCCGCGCAAAATCACGGGTATTCTACTTGCGAGTTTATCTACTACTCATAATCTCATCTCATCCGTGTCGCGTCATGCTCGTACAAATTATTATGTATAGTATACGTAAATTTTTTTATGTCACGCATAGAAGAACAATTTTAAAATTTACCTTATTCTGAGAAATTCTGATGAGATTCTATATTTATGCTGTAGTATTTATTAATTATTTTTTTCTAAAGAAACTAATGTTGGAAATCAACTTAACAGAGATCGAATAACTTTTATTATACGGTTTGTTCTTCTAAATTCTCATTTTGACTATTATTTACTAACATTCTAATTAATATTTGAAATTAGCCCATCAGAAATCTTTTGTCCGCGGAATACATCATTCTCTCATCATTATAAATCGTTCTGAAATTATCATTAAATATTCTAAGGATAAATTCCTCCATATGATATTTAATAACACAAGTGAAATAAAATTATTGTTAATAAAGGCGACTATTTCAAGCGTATACGTTCATTTAATGTTTTCATTTACCGATTGTTACAAAAATTCGAAAAAGCTCGAAGTTAAACCGCGAACATGATTAAATCATTAACATGGAAAATTATCATGACGTGCATGAAACACCATCGTGCTCGGTCATTATATTTAAATTGTTCTGTGGTGCGTGTAACGTGAATGTCGACATTTTATCCGACAGTTTCTAACGTTCGCGGACAGTTTTACGGTAGTTCGGATGGAGTTCCCTCTTTTTTGGAAGTATTAAAATTGTCGTATAAACGTGCACGTTAGACGTAATGTACGTACGTATACGCGCCTATATGTGCATGCGGCCGCGCGAGAATACAGCGTGTACATATATCAAAGACGGTGGTGGATGCAGAGCTCAGTGGAGCAGCCATGTGGTAATGTATCAAGGTCAGTAATTTATGGCAGGACGGTTAAGCCGGCGGCCGCCTCCTCTTCAAGGGAGGATCTGAAAGTCAGATCTGGACTCCCTTTCTCTCTCTCCCTTCCATCTCTCTCTCTCTCTCTCTCTCTCTCTCTCTCGCTCGCTCTCACTCTCTCTTGTGCGTGCACTCTAAGAAACTCGCAACATTACAAAAGGATCATCAAAGCGCGGTGAATTACGATGCTCGTAGCGTCGTTTACTACGAAACATTCGGCCATTTTTGTCAGAAAAGGCGGAATAAGAAGGAAATCACAGCTAATTTGTCATCAAGAGCAATGCGGCATTCTAACATGATTTTTCAATTATTCATGGCAACGAGGTAGCCACTTAGTACAGCGCGACTTTTACTCGCGAGTTATTCTAACGGTCGGTACTTACTTTAAATACGACGACTACATCTATCTTATTGAAGTTTATGTCGCAATGAAGTCACGAGTTACCCAATAAAACGAAACATTGTTAAGGTATTCAGAAGTTTATCTGAGAGAAAATTTCCGGTTCTTTAATTGTAAGATCGTAAAAAATGCAGTTAAATTGAGCCCTATTGAGTATTTACGAGAAGGTTATCTAGAACACGGTAATTGGACGCATTTATAACTAATTGTAAGATGTTCATGATGAGATGGTACTAACTTTTATTGAAGAAATGCTTAGTATCAAGACAAAGACATATAGAACCGCTTGCTTTTGCTTCTTCAAAGCTTCTTTCATTAAATAATAGTTAATTATAATTACGCACGTAGGGTTAAGTATAATATTCAGCATATAATGCATTAATGAATATTCATGACTTCATTTTATTTATATCTTTTGTTAAATTAATTGTAAGAGATATGAACGGTGACTCCAGTATGGTTGTTATGGAATACTCTATACACTGAATTATTCAATGTATCTTAGGAATTCCATATACTGAATTTCATATCTATATGATATTTGGTCGGGAAATTTAGAAATTAGAAATTGTAATTTAGAAATTACAAACATACGAAAAATTCCACTGTATTGAAGGATATAGTGCAATTTTTACATAACAATTCCGAGATGGGAGATCTTATATCAGAATACGTAAAATTTATTCGCGTTCTTTTAACTCTTACATTAACTTGTTCGAATGAAAGATCATTTTCTTATTTAAGATATTTAAAAAGTTATCTTCGATCGACAATGAAACAAAATAAATCATATTGCGACATTATACATTTATCGAGAAATGGTCGATAAATTAAATTATGGAGGAGCTCATTACTAATTTTATTTAAAAGAATAAAATTAGAGCGGCTACTTTTGCCATAGAAAAGGTATGTATGAGGAAATATATTTATCTCCCCCCTTCCTCCTCTCCTCTCCCTCAATTTATCCTCGGGAACTCCATACACTGAAAAATTTTAATTTGCCTCTGGTAAGGGAGACAATTAAAGGAACAAATATAATGGGAAAGATAAAAAATGGTATTTAAAAAATATCAATTGATTAATCATTGTCTCTTTTCATCTTTGTACGTTAATTACATCTCTCCTTCATCTTATTGTTAGTTATTAACAATATGTATAACAAGTAGTTCTTTGATCATTTAAAATTCTATTGTTTTACTGATATTATACATTAAAAATGATATTATACATTAAAAATAATTTTTTAATGGTTTCAATTGTATATATCTTTTTATTCTATAAATTATATAAAACTTTTTATTCCAGACTTTTTTACATTGTATTAGATACTGAACTAAAAGTAGGCATAAAATTCATTATGATTACAGATTATGTTAACATGTATAATAGTAACATACTAACATATTGTTAAATATTATTTAGTATTACACATCAAAATATGTCAGAATAAAATACAAAGTATCTCATAGACTATTAATTTTTTGATATTTCTACTTTTATAAGCAGAATAATTAGAAGAATCACATTTTATTTAAAATATAATCATATAATTCCATTAAGAAAAGTAGAGATAACCTTCGCGCGCGCGCATATCTTTTTGATACTCATACAATGATTATTTTTACCTAGAAAAAAACAATGTGACCAAAATATGTCTCTCTCGAAACTATTTTACTTTTGTCCGAAATGTTTTTCCGTTATACTTTTCGATATTTTTCGAGTTATAGATTTGTTATAATTTACGTACGCCACTCTATATATGGTGCATATTTTTATAAATCCATTAAATTAATAATTGGCTTGAATATTTAATTTTCGATACAATCGGAAATATCATTATTAATTTTCATTTAGGAGAAACATTTATTTAAAATTGAAGGTTGTTTTCAATCTCACAAATAATGTATTTTTCCGTAATATATTTTACTATTACAATATACCTTAATAGGTTTACTGTGTACTTTTATATGAACAAAATAAAAATTTCAAGAAATGCAGATACTATTTTCATATGATAAATTTTTATATGTGTATGCTGTAATATGTATGAAATTAATAATGCAATGATATTTTCGGTTATATATTGAATGAAACTATAATTATTTGTAAATTTAATGGATGTAAAAATACCGCTGTATACATCGCTTATAATTAATTTATAGGAGTTGTAGATAAAATGAAGCCATGTATTGTAAACTTTTATGAATATCGAAAAATTACGTTATTAGTACGTTCTAAATTTTATGCTGTTATTTTCAAATTTTATTAAATTAATTTTTATTAATAATTCAAAGTACTACGTTATTGATACGTGTAATTTTGACAGCTGAGTTTCGAAAATTTCACAAATGATTTCAAAATTAACTTACACAACGCGAGATGAATCTGACAATGATCAATTATCTGTTATAAATAAAATAGGAATTTTATGCAGCATTAAATTTTCGAAAATTTTTTTTATTTTTACTTATTTATTATTAAATAGAAATTCAAAACGTTCTATAATCACATTGTCAAAAAGTGACAAAGCTAGAAAAATTTAATGTATAAATTATACTTCGTTGCTGAAAAAAATCAATATCAGAAAATAAGAAATTTAATTTTTATCTCTTCAGTTCAAATTAGACTATCCTGTTGATGGTATAAACTCCTGAAATCAATAATGGAATTTTCTCGAATATTCTTGATATGTCTGAATTATAATTGTTTTTTATATAATTATTTATGTAATCATTCAAGCTAGATTTCTTTTGATTTACCTTTGGATAAATTAAAATTTTTTTTAGATTGTTTTCTTTCTTTTCGTTGATTACAACTTAAAAAAGAGAATATGATAAACTTCAGCTGTTATTAATAAGAAATCATGAAAATGATCAAACACAGAGGACTACGAGAGTCTCATTTCCTGTGTGCTTTCGCACATTTTATTTCGTCATGCCTGAGCAAATTGCGGTCTGAAGCAGCCGCCTTGCGGCATACCCCGTGGGACTCAACAGGAGTACCCCGCAAAGGAGAGCTATATGTGGCACATGCACATACTTGCCATCGCTAAATCTCGCGTCTGCATTCCATAATCCTGACTTCCTCCGTGGCGGTGACGTTACCTCGTAAAATTCTGAGGCCCAACAGGCGACGACAGCGGGCGCACGAACTTCTGACAGGCGACCGAAAACCAGGATAATATAAAGGTGAAGGCATCCGCGACAGCATCTATCTCACCGAATATGACGCCACATCACGATGTGCATATAACTAAAGAGAGCGTCTATTCGCACGAAACAATACTAATTTTATTCCACATCATACTACGATGCGTGACGTTACAATTTTCAATGTGCGAAGTTTTTTTTACAACGACGTATTAATGATACAATGATTATGACTTTTGAAGTTGTAATCATTTTATTTCTTTCATTTTTGGGCTGCTAGGTTTAGAAATTTTTTCAAGCAGGCTTTTCCAAAATCAGGCTTTCTATCTTCTTATTTAGATGATTATACAATATTATATAATCACTAGAATATTATTTCTCATTCGAATTAGATACTTGTAATATTGAAAATGTACTAATAATTATATTATATAATTATTATACAATAATAATTGTACTAATATTAGTTTTTTCCGTTATGCTTATTGCATATACGTATTCTGTTTCGCCATTCAATAGTCAATCTTCATACTTAATTGTCAATTTTTTTTAATAATAAAATGTTACACAAAGTGACATTAATGTTATTTTCGTTATTTTTTATACAAAAACTTTTGCGTTCTGTATCTCCCTAACCCATGAGATTTCCGTTTTACAAATTCCCATCTTTGGTAATAAACATTAGTGCTACGTTTGATTAAAATCCGAATGGAGCAAAAAGTACACGGAAAAAAATATAGCTAAAAACTTCACCGATTCAGCAAATCTACAGTCATAACATATAGACAGTCAATTTTCTATATATTAAAATAGCAAAGCAAAGTTGACAGCTGAATAATATTAGCGATTTATTAAACCATTAAATCTTTTTAGCTATCGATGTTGAATTCGCGTAACAAATTATAGGTTTGCTGTACCACCCAATTAATTTTTTTTTCCGTGTAATGTTTCCCTGTAAGATATTTGAGTGAATCCTTTAAAATGGGATACCCATTTTATTTATATATTTATGGGATATAATTCATTTTGTATACGAAGTTTGTTAATAATATAATGTATATTTCTTGATTTATTCTGTATATATATTTTATTAATATTATTTATATATATATTATATTTTACTATATCTATTTTTATTATATTAATATACATGCATTTATTCGTAAAATCTCAAATTTTAATCTAGACAAATAAGTGTAAACAAAAATGAATGAATAATTTATTAATGATGCTGTTCGCATTAACTGAAATAAATTTTTTATTCATATTTGTTTGCACACATTTGTCTAGTTTGTCTCCAGCTTTACGCGTGCATTAAATAAGATAAGTAGAAGACAATTTTAGCATTGCAAGTGTACGTGGAAATTTAATACAGTTAACGTTTGCTCGCTTGCTAATGCGATTTAGCACCTAATTTACTGCCTTAATTTGACATCTGAATTATAAAGTCCAGTCGTGGCGGCCTCATTTTCGCAAACAGCACGGCCAATTTATCCTTCGGGAATTGCTGTTAGTCAGATAGATTTATGTATTTGAAGCAGAAAGATTAAAATTTACTTATTTTTTTTTATTTTATCGTTGAATCAGGAAAAATACTTGCGTCTCTTGTAACGTTTTATCACATAGACATTATGACATTAATTCCTTTTAATTAATCTTATATTATGCATTATCTTTATTTTCAAACTATTTATACGAAAAAAAAAATAATTATACAGAAAGCGATAAAGAAACACTTGGTTAGGACATTGATTTCACTATAGTGTAAAAGTAATAGTCGTGCGAAAAAGGATAAAATGGAAAGAGAGAGGATTTACGCTTCTGGCGTCACAATCTGATGTAATAATGGTTTAAAGACCTTAACGATCGATAAATCCCGAGTGTATTTAATAAAACCGAGAGCATCGTCATTCGTCACAAATCCTGCCAACCGAGCAGATCGCTGGTACGGTAAACTGATCTATCTTAAACTCGTAAATGACGGGGTTGTAAGCGCCGCGCGTCGGTGGACGCGCGTGTGAGAGTGAGTTAGGTCTTTGAAATGCCATCCACGAACTTCTGACCGCGGAAGCACGTCGGAAAATCAGATCCTCGAAAAGTGCGAGGCTCTCGTTCGCCGTGCCGATTTTCGAAGCAGACACTTTCGCAGACGCGAGCGAAAACTTTTCCGTCCGTTGTAAACGAGTCGCCAGAAGTTAAGAGCCGACGTATACACTATACGGAAGCTCGTTTGTTCCATCATAAAAAAATTGCATCGTCGTAGGAAAACATTCGCCCATTATGGTTTCCAGCGCTTTGTAACAATTCGTTTCGCGGAAGTTTCACTTTATTTGCTAGGACTGCCAGTGCCGCTTGGAAAACACCTTAGTTTTTTAGTCCCTCTTCATTAATTATACTTAATTATCATCTCGAGCACATATTCCATCTCTGATGGAATATGCTTTGTTGCGAAATGAAGTAGAACGAGCGCAGAGAACATATTTGTGAATCAAAAATATTATATTCTCTTTGTCATTCTTTACAAAGTATTGTATAAAAACAAAAATTAGTACAGTAAAATTCTCGCAGTTCTTGTGTCTAAAGAAATTACGATATTTTTACTGAGAGAAAAAAATGGTTGCAATTATGTAATTTAATAATTCATATATATATATATATATATTTAATAATTCATATTCAGTATCAATTATATATTTTTGTAGAACTGTAAATATAACTATTACTAACATTATAGCAATAATGACTGTCAAAATGGAGCATCTAATTATAATTATTGTAATGTACAATTATAGCCATAAACACCAAATACTTCTCTCTCAATGTACATATTTCAACACTTTATGATTATGATATACTCTTTTATTCTACTACATTTTGTAATAGAAAGAAACCTCTTCTTGATGTTCTTAAAATGGATTTATATATATGATTTTATATTAAATACAAAATCATCTATAAATAAAATATTGTTCCGTACTTCAAAAGTCAACTAAAAAAATTAAGATTTTTAAAAAAAAAAAAAATTATTTTGTAATTTAACAAAAAATTATTTGCAAATCAAATAATCAGTAAAAAACAGTTATTTTTGACTAGAGTGTCATTTCATACGAAGTCTGGGACGCCCTGTATACATATTTGTGAAACACGTATTGTTTTTTATTTTACTTTACTATTTTCTATTTTATACTGTTAAGGAAATATAGTAAATAGAAAATAGAAAATAGAAAATAATAAATAAAAATAGAAGATAAAAGTCTTCTATTTAACTACATACATAGAATATGAAAATGTCAAATAAATATCTTATTTCAAGTAAATGTTAATGTAAATAGTAAATATTATGTGTCGTTTTTCTATTTACTGCGCAAATATTTATTTTAAATAGTATTTTCTATAGACATATCTTTTAAATAAACATTTTTATTGAATCTATTTCAATTTTTTCTTTGCACTGAAATATGTGTATATATATATATATATATATATATATATATATATATATATATAAAATAATATTTACTATTTTCTATTGCAATTAACTATTTTCCCCAGCTTTATGTATGACGATTTTGATATTCTATAAAATTATATTATAACAAAAAATGGAATAATTTATCAAAAGTAACATAAATTGAACATCAACAATTATATTTAGCTTGATCAGCTAAAATGACTAAATTCCAAATAAAACAATTTCTTCTTTAAACTTCGATCATCAAAACTTTTAAATGTTCTCTGTTATATGTATAAAAATATAATATAATACTATGTAATAAAAAATATAAATATTATGTAATAAAAAGAAGACTTTCCTTTTTATTTACAAAAAACATAACTCAAAGGGTCACTGTTGTAGAAGGTATTATGCTCTCTTTAAAAACTTTAAAGAATGACATAGCGCTATTTGACGAACGGATTGTGAAGCAAAGTTAATTTATTTTTGATAATTACTTTTGATAATTGATAAAAAAATATTTATACCTAACTCATTCATAATTCGAACAATAATTCAAAAATCATACTTTTTAGTTGAGTCATTTTTTAAATATAGGAACGATATCATCACTGGCAATTTAGATAAAGAAAAATTAAACTAGCTAATACTTATTAGTCATACGGCTTTTTATTTCTCACTAAACGGAGATTTACTGCGAATGCTATTTAACCGCCATTAATAGCGACCGTTTCGTATTCTAACCGCAGCAAAGTGGTAGACGTCGTTTCTCCGCCACGCGCATAGGCACGACGGAAACGTTCAACGTCCCGCTCGTAATTTATTTAACCCACCCCTGGGCGACCCGAGCGGATAATGACAATTCCGCACGATCTATTCTACCTTAGTCTTGCGTCCGAGATGATGGCGGGCTGCGTCACATGCTATAACAAGCGAACTCGCACTTGTACCCTGATGGAATGCATCGTAACGGAATGCGTCGCGACGCTAATTAATAGAAAGCAGCTGAGACGCGTGGCACCGAGTGGCACGACAACTAAATCGTCGAGGGTGCGAGTCGTCGACGGAAGATCGTTGTGCGACAGGAAATGCATATTTCATTCAACTGGAATGCAAATTTAGTGGCTCCCGACTAACATACACGCGCGCGCGCGCGCTTAGGTACATCACGATCGCATTGTCCCGCTATATGTAAGAAAGAAAGGACCGGAATTGGAAACGGTGGGAAGAAGAGGCGATGGTTAGCGGGCGGGAGAGAGAGAGAGAGAGAGAGAGAGAGAGAGAGAGTCGATGGCGAATAGCGAGACTAGAATAGTGAGGATAGGAGATGCTAGGAGAAACGGTTAACGTTAGATAGGCTGCAATTATACACGACCCTAGAGACCATACAACACCCAAAGACTACACCTGGGTACTTAAGTCCTATCGAAATTTCGCCCCGAGCAAAAGTACCTTCTCCTCATGCATATCCACGAAGGGGTAGCGCGAGAACGACTGTCCCTTTCTCCCTCTCCCTGAATCTATGCAGATGCAAACGCTTGCACTAACTGTAGATACGCGTACATATATTATCAGCGTTGAGATTTCGGTCGCTCGCTGCCCATCGGCCACCCCGCGTAATGCATTATACCTATGCAGGATCAATTCTGTGGTTTCAAGATCGCTATAACGACAACGTGTACGGAACTGACATGGATCTGATCTTTGATACTGGTAAGATTGAGCGTCACGGCATCCTGTCATTTCATTTATAAATGGCATGAGATTTCCTCTCTTTGTGCGACAACGACAATGTCATTCTCACAAGACTTTGAATTTAAATATAATTAAAAATGAATTTAAATGTATTTGTAAGGCTTTCATTTCTTGATAACTCTTAAATTAAATCAAATATACGTCGCGCAAATGAAAAATGACTTCGCAGTCATTTACAGCCTTTAATAATAATTAATATAATTGTCAACTTAAAAATCAATTAAATTGAAAATTTAATTGCTGTAATAGATCAATATTACTTAGTATCAATACTACATTATCACATTATTTATAAAAACGCAAAGAAAAGAAAAGAAATTAACACGTTTTAATTATAAGACTGATTGTTAAGAACAAGAAATATTTACAAATAATACCTAAATTTATTAATACTAAATAGAATATTTAATATTATGTTAATTTTTATAGTCTATTTATAATTACAAATTTAATATTTGTATATATTTATTTATAAATAATAGATAAAAATGATAAAGAATACAAAAAAGAATACAATTCTTAATTATAAAATCATTTTTTATCTTATTTTTTCATTTTGCTATTATTATTAATCTATTTTTTTTCTAATTTTAAGACAGTTCACTATTTATGTATGTATATACGTATTTATTCAGAACTATTTTCGTTGATGTTCTGCAATTCCCAGTGGCACAACACGTATTGCACAATTACATAGTCAGCTCTGTTTATACACGTAGTAGAGAGAAAGAGAGGCGAAGATCACACTGAAAAAGCAGACAACTACAGCTTGTACAAGCTTCTATGTTCTCGCGTCTTTTCTTTACTCCTCATAGTAAAATCATAGTTCTATTTATTTGTTCTTCTCTCTCTTTTGTATTCTCAATACACAAAAGAATCATCTCGTATTCAATATATGCGAAAGCCTATTTTAAAAGCTAAAAGCGCATGTCCTGGCAAATAAAGGTATGAGAGTAATGTTTGCAGAAAAACAAATTTTCAGGAAAAAAAAAATAAAAAACCAGCTATGCATTGATGTATGCGAATTTCCAGTTTATCTCGTAAAGCAAGGAACATCCCGCGCGATGCGAATACATGTAGTATTTACAATTCCGACTAATTACGTACTGACAAATTAAAATGTACATTATCAAATCCGTGACGTCTGCGAAAGTCCTTGCATAATTTCATAAAAAATTAAACAAAGAGCATTATATATTACATATTGACAAATTTCCGCTTAATATACAATGTGCATGAAAAGTAATGTAAACTACTACTATAGTGAAATGTTAATATTAATCGTTATTGGCAAGTAGTTAAATAGGTAACTAATGTGAATCAATGAACGAGACTGACTGTTTCTGTTAATGCATTTAATCCGTAGTATATATTTTAGTACATATTTTTTTTATCATATATGATCATATAGGATCTTTAACATGGGCGAATCCAAGGGAAAGGGATAGAAGCTCAAATCACTCGAAATTTTGTTTGTATTTTTTATTTTTAATTATAAAAAATACAATTTTTTTTACTTTTAATTTTAAATAAATTTTCTGTTATTATATAAATATTTTTTCATCCCCGTTACGACTATATAAGCAATTTTTGGAACTTCCATTGGTTAGAATTTTGACAGTGTTCAATACATAAAGAAAAGTTTTGCAGGTTTTCGAGCTGAAAAATAGTATATGTATTGAGATATATATTAACGATTATTCTATTCACAGATTCTAACAGATTTCGTTTTTAATAACTATATTTTATCTATACATTTTTCAGAAAAAAAATAAAAGTTGTTATTTATAAAATCTATTTTTTGCATTCAAAATCAGGAACAAAAGGAAATATTCTAAGCTCTAAAAATTCTATAAAAACAATTTATTAACGCAAAAAATTGCTGTATATGTGATAGACAGATCTAATAAATCCTCTCCTCCAAAAAATTCTGAATACTCTCATGGTCTTTGAAATCCACTAAAATTTTTTGTTATTAATTTTTAAAGTTTTATTTAACATTTTCAACTATATAAAAAAGTGCAACACTTGAACTTAACATAAATATAGTTTGATAATTTTTAGTCTACATGTACAAAAGAAATCTATGGAAAAGAAGATTGTAAAACATAAAATTATTCCAAATTATTATTATACTATTTAAAAAAAAAAGGAAAATGATCACTATCCCGATTTTGTAACTCTTAACGACAATTCAATATCGTTATATTGTCGTTGCACAGCTTTTTTATCATATATAATATCTGCGCAACGGTAACATAACGATATCGAATAATCATTAAGCCCGATTTTTCATTATCTGGTTAACTCGTTAAGCTTATGTTCCATCCAAACAAGTTGAGCTTCATTCATGACTTCATCAAATGAAATTCATTGGCTAAAACAGGTTAAGCTTAATCACAAGTTAACCAGGTAATAAAAAATCGGGCCTAAGAGTTAATCGAGATACGGGACTCTTTATATTCCTCTTATGAGTTAATCAAAATTTTGAATTATAATATTTGTTTTGAAAGAAATACATTAGTTGTTATAAAATTGTACAATAATAATTAATAATAATTAATGGGATATCTATTACACGGCATATTATGTAAAGTTAGGTTACGATTTTCAATTACCTTTAGTAAAGGAAATATAATATATGCATTTGCATATTAATACAGTCGATCCCCAAATAATGTATTTAATAAATAAATATCAATAAATATACACAAATAACTGTTATAAATTTTTAATGAAGGCTATAATATAATAATATGTTTGACATAAAAGATTCTCCAATTGAAAATCTATCGAAGATAATAAAAAAATAATAGCCATCAAATTCATGTATAATTAATGTAAATTATATAAATATTAGATTGGATAGTATTCTGCATCTTAAATGCATCTTAAATGATATATGCACATAGTGCATTCCTAATGTGATTCAGAATGTATAATGATTAAGAAGGAAAAAATTAAACTTATTGCAACTTTGTTATGTTAATATTATGACTGATCACAGAAGACATGGTAAATCTATTTCTTCATTAATACGAATTGAATATGAGGAAGCCAGTAAGAGAACGTAATGTATAATATAACTATAATACGCCGTCTAATTATCGCGATGTATTCGCATGTTCCACCTTGATGGCACATACGGAATATCATGTTCGCAATTAGCATGCATATTACATCTCGTTTCGAGAAAGGATGCTCGTTGATTTCAACCTCCATTTCAAACAATGACGTCAGCGAAATTTCCGTTTGCCAACTTATAAGGTAATCCAGCGGATAAAAAGCGAATTCACAAATGCGAATTACATTTACATACATATAAGTATATATATATATATATATATATATATATATATATATATATATATATATATATATATATATATATATATATATATATATATATATATATATAT
>Ga0157364_1004009_pt1 | contig 14533 bp, 4 predicted proteins | sample AttsexASBM2_FD_111476 | JGI IMG/M metagenome (GOLD analysis project Ga0157364, IMG submission 111476) | Fungus gardens microbial communities from leaf cutter ant in Ribeirão Preto, State of São Paulo, Brazil - Atta sexdens ASBM2 | ecosystem: Host-associated > Fungi > Mycelium > Unclassified ... | reverse complement strand
GCACGCACGCACGCACGCACGCACGCACGCACGCACGCACGCACGCACGCACGCACGCACACACACACACACACACATCGGGCCTCAGATGTAATACCAGAGCAGCATTGTCTTTGGATATATTTACGAAAAATATTCGCGGATTGTAATATGTATGTGATTGAAAGTGCATAATATTATAATTTTTATCGAAATTAGATTAAGTACAAGTATTTTTAAAATATCACGAGATGCTTTTATTAAGTCATTCAATAATCTCCAACTCCTGAGTCTTATTCTCTCCATCTTCCTCGTCTTAATTATTAGCTTTCATAAATATGATATTTAGTATTTTTTTTTATTTAATACATTTTTTAATGTTTTATTTTATAATTATGTATGGTTCTTTATATTCTTAAAAAATATATTACAATTTTTATAATTTATTTTTTTCTTTGGACCATATATTTTGATATACGATATGCATGCAGAATGGTATACAGAATATACTGTGTACTAAATAATTATTGCTTACGTAAACTGTTAAATTTGAAAAATAAAAGAGGCATTAATTGTATAAATTAACGGGATATATTTTGCAAGCTTTATTACAAGACAGTTCACTAACAAGGTTTGAACAAAAAAGTTTTGTTTTATTTATAGTATATTATATGTCTAAAATGCTTTTATAGTAATGTTTAAAGTGTAATTTAAAGAAAATTTATAATAAATATTGAATTTCTTTTTATATTTGTAAAATATTCGCTTCCTGCTAAAAATTTTTTTTTAACATATAAGGTAAAATCATTGTGTTTGCTATTTTTAATTTAATAATCAGATATTATCACGTTTTAATTATTAGTTAACGAAATTGTTTGTGTGTGAATATAAAAACGAGATATTTTTAATAATTACAAGTAATGTATAATTGATACACTGTTGGATATTTTTAATTTATATCTTGTGATATTTATGCGATCAAATCTTTGTTGTAATATTTATACAATAAATTAAATGCGTGGAAAGATGTCTAGCAATCTTATATAAGTGCTTATAAATCTTACAGAGTGCCCATGAGGGGGAAGTATTCGCTGTTAAATGGTCGCCTACTGATAGAATATTGGCTACTGGAGGTACTGACAGGAAGGTGAAGCTTTGGAGCATTAATAAAGGTAAATAACAGAATAATTATGAAATTTTTTTTCAATAATATTATAAAATTTATTCATCTTTTTAAAAAAGTTTGAAGTCTAATTCAGATTGAAATTAAGAATTGTTTTCTAGAAATTCCTTTTTTTATGCTGTCACATGTCGCTCTTCTGCTTTAAAAATAACAACTGAAAAAATCATATTTGTCAAAAAAGGAGAAAACTCTCTCTCTCTCTCTCTCTTTCATTCTAACAAAAAATTATTTATTAATATGGTATAAAATAATATTGGCAAAGAAAATATATTCTTAACATAATCAAATGTCATTTTTGTCATTTTCATTTTACAATCCTTAAAAATTATCCTTTTTGTGTTGTGACATTTTCTTTAAAACTATTCTTTTTGAGTTGTAACAGTTTTTTTGAAATTAAGTTAATTCACTTTTGATGATTGATAAGGTAATCTTTACTTAATTCATAATAAAGGTAATAACTTGAAAATCACATTTTTTTTAATTGCGTCTTTTAAAATAAGGGAATGATGTTATTTATTATATTTAATAATTAAATAAGAAGTGATTTAATACTAAAATGATGAATGATTTATTATTGTAATTTTTTAATATTAATCTAAATATTTTTAATATTATTCTAAATTTTGAATGTAAGAAGAAAAACAATATTTTATCTATTTTTATGAAACTTTAGCGTGTATTTAGCGTAATAATTAAGCGTGCATGTTTTGAAAATTTTATTTAATTAAATTTATCTATTTAATTAAAGAATTTTATAACTTCCTTCAAATAAAGCATTCATTTGAGAATTCAACCAATTATGTAATTTTGATCTTAGTATGTTCCGTTTCGGTTGATCTCTAATTTCCCCGATTTGCATATAAAATATTAAAGTCGTGTCCACGACTAAAAATCATTCTGATATCTCGTATCAAATGTGATGTGTTAATTCTGTACGAGATCTCGAATCGATTCTAGCATCGTGGACACAAGACTTTAGAAAAACTCGTTGAAGGATTGTCGCGAACATTGCCGATCATCGCGGTGAGAAGAGTATAAGTCACAATTTAAGGTGTTAAAATGCGTGTGGAGAAAAGATTACGATTAGTCAGAGCATTCACGCAAATAAACGACATTCTGAATGCATAACAATCGCGTTTGAGCATTGTGAGCGGTGGGATGACGTCCCGCCAAGAATTTATCTACCGTTTTATTATTCAAATTCCCGCCGGCGCGCGATGACGCGGCGGCGCGGCGGCATTTAGTGAACATGGCGAGTATTCCTTCGCGCTCATTCAAACGATGCCTTCGCGAGACATTTTCTATATTTTCCTCGTTTTTCTTATTCCCCCGTTCGCAATTATGAACCTCTGATGCGTCTTTCTCCATATGGTCATTAAGAATGGATAATTTTATCGAATTGGATCAATTTTTACGAATAGAAGACGAAAATGTTCGTGAATTTACGAGAACGCAATCCGCTGCGTACTTGCACCAAATATAGACCTCAGGTATATTGTCTCTATTCTCGTAATTCTGTAACTCTTAACAACTCTCTGAACAGTAACGATCGCCATATTGTCGTTTCGCTGCTTTTTTTATACCATGAGACCTGCGTAACAATTTAATGCGCGACAATGTAATGATATCGGCTGTGTTCACTTTGGCGCTCACAATGCTTTAAGCTTCATTTCATTTTTATTTATTAAATATTAAGGATAAATGATGTTCACAAGCTGTAAGTGTTAAAGCGAACACAGCCATTATTATTGTTATAAAATAGCCATAATAGGGGCCATAATAGCGCAATTATGTAATTTATTCACTTAACACAATTCTTTGAAGGACATTCTTAAGATATTTTTTGGACAATTGTGTTGTGTGGGTATGATCTAATTATCTACAGTTTATGTGCGACAAATTGATATTATTTTAGCAAACAAGATAATGTCGGAAGATCTTGCACTGAATCTTGCATTGAAAAGAATTATTTCTTCGACTAAATTAATTAATTTAATTCTTTATCTTTGTCTTTATTTCTTTAGTTAGTTGTATGTATTTAAAGTCCGAGTGCACCAACGTTACTTTGATCTTAAGCGAGGCTTAAAATTTTCGTCTCTGTCTCTCTTTCGCTTTAAAACGAGACAGAGAGAGTTTTAAGTCTTGCTTAAAGTCAAAGTAATGTTGGTGCAATCGAGTCTAAATCAAATATAATATGGAATACTTATATTTTTTTTATATACATACATTCTTTATTGAAACAAATCAAGATGTATTAAATTAATTTAGTCAAATAAACAACTTTTTCTTTAATGTACTTAGAAAAAGAAAGAAAGCGAAAAGCAGAAACAATAGATAATTTGTTCATATATTTCAATATCCTTCAATATCCTACCATAGCTTCTATTCACTCTAATGAGTTGGAGCATGTTGGAGCATGCTGGAGCATACGACACGAACAAACTTAATAATGGGAAAGAAAAGATGTTTTTTTATTTGATGACACAAGTCGACGTACAAATATCGTTTTACCTTTGTTATTATTAAATGCCAAGAAAGATAATAATATTTATGTCGATTTATTAAATGAAAAGCATCTAGAAGTATAAAGAGTAGAGAGGGTTTCTTAATATCTAGAGATTTCCGATTGGCAAAATAACTTAAATTCGTGTCACTCTTTATTGGAGATTGAGGATTGCGAATTGAAGATAAAGCCCAGTCTACAATTGTAAAGCCGTAATCAGACTAGAGATTAAAATTGAATTGAAATTTAACCACTCAAAGCAAAATTCACTAAACTTGAGATTAGGTTTTTTTCTTCTGATTGGTTAAATTTCAGTCTTAATTTCAATCCTAATCTGATAGTGGCTGATTGTAGCTGTAAGAATTGGCCACTCACAATCGAATATCCTCATATTTGACTGTAATTGATCAATTCTTACAATCTTAATCATTTTTAATGATTATATAATTGTAGAATGAGCTTTAAAATTCAGCTAATCAAAAAAAGTTCAAAATTAAAATTATTTGACTGATAGAATTCTAATCTGTAATTCGCAATCCTCAATCTCCAATGCGTAGCGTGATTCGGGCTTTAAGTGATAGAGCATAATAAAAAGAAGAGAAAACAGAATAAAGAACAGGGGATCGATTGTGTATTTTGAACGAAGTGAAAATTATAAAAGCGAATTTTCTAGAATATTTATAATTTTATTGATTAATTATCTATTGAATTTACTTTCGTAATTTTTACTTTATTTAAAATACTTAATCGAATCTCATTCTCTATTCTTTGTTTCTTATTCCTTTGATTGTACAGAGCTCCTTAGATTTGCTTTTCAAAGCAAACTCGTTCATCTGCATTATGCAGGTTCTCGTCACAGTTTTGTCGTTTATTAACATTCGGTACATGTAATATATCCATTAAAGTTCCGTTTGAATTAAGGTTTGTGCTTATAAACTCGACTATTTCGAATAACGACGAAAGTGATTTCTGAAAGACTGATATGTAATTTAATTCTCATGATCTTTTCTCTGATGGATTTATGTGATATATACGTTTGACATATCTGACGGACAAAGGTATTAATATACATTACATATTGTTCCTTTACTCAAAAGTGATACAGCTAAAAAAATCTGATTTTTTAATTATTATGAATGAATAAATAAATGAAGTTAACATTACTCTATTATTAATTAATTTTATAAAAATTGTCAAGATTATCAATTTGAAAAGAGTTTTTAAAAATCAATATAACTAAAAAAAAGATGGTTTTTAAGGGTTGTGAAACATTAAAAATGATATTTGATCATTTTAAGAATATATTCTTTCTACAGACATTATTTGATTAGTCAAATTTTTTATTAAATTAGTTTTTCCTTTTCTGAGAAACATAATCTTTGAGTTATATTTCTTTTGAAGCAAGAGGATGATATTATTTGAGGATGATGCTATTTATTTATTGAGCAAAGGTAAAAGACTTTTTTTGCTCTTCCAATGTTCCATTTGGAACCTAATTTCCGTCGGCATCTCGCCGCGTCTCCGTTTCACGGACGGCCGCGATATCACTTTTTCTTGAGAAATTCTCCGCGATCCACTTAATGAAGTATATTAACGAATCAACAGGTTACTTTGCGCGTCATTATAGTTCACCTTTGCGACGTATAGTAAAAGCTGCCCCATCACTTCGAAATCGTTTCATTGTATTGTAACGTAGCTGCGATACATGCTATAACGCTCTCGAATGTAATCCTCTCTCTCCGTCTCCTCTTACAAATTAGATGAAACATTCGTCCTTATTGTAAGGGTTATATCCGCTTAGCTCGAGGTCTGTTATTCTAGATCTACACGCATTCTCCATTTCTCGGCTTTGTTCTGCGCGCTTCTTCATTGCTCTCCTCTGCTTCTATCTTTACATTTTCTCTCTCTCTCTCACACACACACACACACACACACACACACACGCGCGCGCGCGCGCTCTCTCTCTCTCTCTCTCTCTCTCTCTCTCTCTTTCTCTGCCTGCTTTGAGATGCTTATAACTTGCTCCCTTTGGATTGCAGCGCGGTTTGCTCGCTGCCAATTAAGCCGTCAGGGCATAAATTTAATTAGTCATATTCAGAGACTAACGCGCGGTATAGACCAAGAGGAGAAAGAGAGGCAGATATAGAATGAAACGGTCGTGCAATGGGAACAAAGTAATTGATGTGGGCACGTAAATGCGAAGAATTAAATTCGAACATCGTTATGTAGCAGTATGGTGACATCCGTGAATATTCTGTTGCAGATACATCGGAAAACAAGGGCATCCTCGTTGGCAGTAATGCCGGTGTGATGTCGGTGGACTTTGATTCAACAGGCACTCTTATTCTTGGAGCATCCAACGATTATGCGAGCCGCGTTTGGACCGTCAGTGATCTTCGCCTAAAGGTAAGTTTTTGCATCCATTGTTTTATCTATATGTGCTTTTAACGCACTTCCAAAAACTTAAATAACTAAAGGATATCTAATTTATAAGACATATCCTTATGATATGAATGACATGGTCTTTTTTATTTTTGCGTAATTATATAACGTTTCGAATAACGTCATGATATAAAATTACGATGTTCAATTGAATCGTAGGATCTCGTTTTGTCTTGTGACTCTTCAGTTACATAATTCTTCTGTTACATAATTGCCGCATGCATAAAAAGATGAACGTTTGCGTGATGAACGAAAGAAAGGACAAGTCCAATATTATAAAAATTGATTGCGGCCTAACAATGAAATTGACTTCTGCATTTTTATCAGAATATTTGCAGAAAACTTTTAAGTAGAAATTTATAAAAAAATTTCTATAAAACGCGAAGGAATTTTCAAATATAAAATACAACGATCGCGTTTGTGATATTTAGCGGATAAAAGAGACGTATTTTTAGTATTTGCTGAATATGTCAAAGAGTAATAAGTGATATAGTAAACGTAGAAATCATTTATTTAAAGGAATTTTTAAGTATTATATTATAGTATTATGTTATTCTTTTATTTCGTTTATTGTGCAAAATAAATATATCGCTTGTTTCGTTTCATCTAAGTTAATATCGATAACTGTTTAAAAGGCTTCAAATTCCCGAGTTTCGATTATTATTCAAATGTATTGCTATTGACTCGTAATTATACCACGGTTCTATGAATACTCATGAAAAGCCGAATATAGCGGTTCCATCCCTCTCACAAAGAGATAGGACGTTCCGCGTCCGATACTCGAACGAAATATCGAAAATTCATCTGACAACGCTGAGTTTGCAAATTTTTTTTTTAAATTCCGCAGATTACGAATATAGGTAGCGTAGTTCGAAATTACGCGAAAAGTCATAAATAAAATGTCATGGACCACCGCTGACGTGTTCTATTTTTTTTTTTACAAATATATTTTTTATTTTCAAGTATTCTTATCAGATTATTGACAAGTTAGATAAAAAATATAAGTTAGATAAAAAATATAAAGAAGATAATTATTTATTATTTATATTTATAGAAAATTACAATGTCCACAAAAAAACTTTGACTAATTAAAAAAATTTTTTTTTATAAATAATTTTTATGTCCTTTAAATTAATCAATTAATAGAAAGAATCTTATTTTTGGTTAAAGCGAATCTTAGTGTTAATAATACTAAATGCAAATCTTCGCAAATTATTTCAGTTTTATAAAACTGCGTGGCTTGTTGGCTTTGAAGCGTAGTCGCAAACTGAAGCTGAAATTAATATCTCAAAATAGATTGAGTGTCGATTTTAATATTATAGTGATAGTAGAAAGCATCTTAAGAACTTGTAATAATTTATTGTGAAAACTATTACCTTCGCCAATGTTTTTCGTAATAAATTATTTACAGATTTTTAAGATGCTTGTTAGCATTAATATTAAAATGAATGATCTAATTTGGAATATTAAGCATTATGATTCGCTTTGACCGAAAATAGGATTATTTCTATTAATTGATTTATTTTCATTAGTCTAATTTTGGCTTATAATTGTTTTTTGAAATTAATAATTTCACAGAAAATAATTTTGAAAAATTGAAAACAGCACATTGAAACGCCACATGTATTTTTTATATTTATTTGCAATAATTTGCTCTTTTAATCAACCGGGTGTTAGACCATAAGCGTACCTATGACTGTACTCAATCAAGCTTTCATACTGTATTGCGCGAAGTATAAAAAGAAGTTACATTAAGATGGAACAAATGGCCTAACAACTGCAGTAATGAGACGCGCTCGTCTCTCGTCTCTCGTGAAAACCTGATTGGCTGTACGGACGTGTCCCAGGAAGTGCATAAAGGGATGTCTCGCAAAACATGCATTAAATTACAGGTCTGTTCCGTTGGCGAGACAGCCCGTGAATCTACCGGCTGTAGAATATGAAATTTATCGTCACCTTCTTCCCTCGCGATCTATTACCGTGCAGCTCATGTAAATCTGCTACGTTGGCGCGATCGTAAAGCTAATGGCAATGCACAAAAAGTCAGTCAGGACCGAATTGCTTCATGAACTTTATCGCGGATCGTTACTCCTGTTCATGCATAATATCTATGTATATTTTGAAAGGCAATCCGTCTTTTTAACCCCACTGTTTAAAGTTTGTTTGCTCTTTTACTCTTCTTTCACCGTTGCCACATTGACTTTCTTCAATTATTTTTCCGTAATTCTTCTGTTCTGGAAATATATTATTGAGAATTGCCAGCGAGAGACTAGTTGATTATTCCAGTTTACAATGTTTAATATTTGTATATTGAATATTTAATCTCATATTTTAGCAATTTTCAGTAATTGACAATCATTTTGATAATTTTTAGGTGATTTCTGTGACATTATACAGACTATTCGAGATAATATTTATTTTTTACGTCACTACGATTCTCATGCGAATCGAATCATGACAGATTAACTAAATAGATTAAAACAATTGATAAGCTCAAGGATTAGACAAATGGTCGTACAGTATACATTTATAAATTGATTTTTATTTATTGTTCGTTAATCTTTTATTAGTTTTTCTTTGAAAATACGTTCATTAATTACTTTACAATTATATGCAATCACTAAATCTTTCAAGTTACTTTTTAAATCTTCCATTATTTATACTTGCTACAGGACTGTAACAGGTATAAATGGTCAGTTTGAAATTTTGATCGCGAAAAATAGTACGTTATATAATAGAAACTTTGGTTACATGATGCGTATCAAATGTGACGGTCAAAGTTTAGCATATGACAGTAAATGCTTGATCACTTTTAATGTACGCCATTTCCTTTGATCTACGCCCGAAGCCGGGCTCTCGTATGTAAGAACTTAAGTACATGGTTTGTCGATAGTCGGCGGCATACGCGCGCGCGGTCGTGTATGGAGGAGTAATCAGGGATGATCGATCGCGATGAAACTTTGAATCCCACGCCGTACGTATGTCCCGACCTGCGCACCTCGTTACTTTGATAGGATTGTCAGAGTGTCGCACTGATGTAACATGATTAAACGCTGGGAGCAACCGGCGATGATTGTCGGCGAAGTCGACGGGAATCGACGGACGAGAGAGAAGCTTCTGCTTCGCGCAACCAGTTCTCGCAACTCTAGATGAGACTCAACGGTACTTTGATTTGTGCCGTGTGTATATGACCGAATCAGCTGGCTCGGTCTTATCGTAAGCATTTCTCTTGCAAAACGATTCATAGAAGTCATCGACGTCTAATCGATTCGTCATGGTACGTTTCCAGAGACACATAAGTAACTGATCGTTGAGCGAACGTTAATAATACCGTATGAGAATTTCGATAAGTCTCCCGTCGTTTCCATGCGAGCTATCGTCGTGGTTTCAGTATATCCAAGATAAGTTCTCTCCTCGATGCAATTACACCGTGTATTCACGTTAGATCACGTGACAAGATTCGGCGAAGACGCTTGCTGGTTCGCGAGGAAGCATGAAGCAAGAAGAGAGATTGAACCGATAGTCTAACACTGTACCAGCCACACAATTCCATTACATCCTCGATGCGTCGTTCCTCGACATCGTTGTACAAGTTGCCGCTCGCGCGCAAGCGTTCAGCCTTGCAGTAATCGCCGTTTACAGCGTTGCGGTTTATCGGAGGAATACAATGTGTAATATATTCGCGCGCGAGCATACGTGAACCGGAGTATCGCTTGCGTATCGTCGGGTGTGTTAGACGTGATTATTCGACGCATCGTTCGAGAAATCGTAGCTGCCGTCTCGCGCGCGAGCCATTCGTTGTTCCGTCCAATCGACCGGATCCTTCGCTCACGTTTCCCCCTGTCGTTCTTGCTCGCTTTTTCGCGCACCATTCGTGAAACAGGCCTTGCCGGGAATCTACTGAACGGCGGCAGTTTCATTCCGAAGATTGGTGGCCAATGGCGCGTAAACTCACGCGGGAAACAACACGCGGTCTCTGAGGGATTCGAGCTGTAACCAGTCTGTAGGTTATTCAGGCTGAGAGGTGCGAGAGCCGACCATCTGATGTTTATTCTCAAGTGCTCTGTTTCGAGAGCACGTAATAACATCTGTCGATCTTAACGAAATGTGGTTTTTCCTGCGAGTCCCTGCCATTGCGGTATCCGCGACTCGTGTCTGCCGATCGTTCAATATATCTTTTTATGGATATATTAATCCTGCGTTTTACGCGACATAAAACTTGCAGAAGATTGTTATAATATTATGGATAAAGTCTATCTCGATAGAATGTAAATTTTTTTATTTATATTCATTATCTTTTTTTGAAATTTTCATTGAAAAAATATATCTAGTTATTTCCCTTCTAAGACAGCAAATTGTAATATAAGAGTGCAATGTGCTAAATCGTTTTTGGCATAGATAATTTAATATTTATTTCAAAAATAGAAAGAAACATATTTTTACATTGTTAAAAATAAAATGTTAATTTTGTCTTGAAGGCGTATAGTGTACTTTCTGAAAAAAATGTTAATTTTTGAATATCTCAGAAAGTCCACTATACATTTTCAAGTTTAAATTAACATTTTATTTTTAACAGTGTAAGAATTTTATAGTAACATGCTTATCATATACTGCCCGCGTTATTGGCATTCCGATCAGACTGGAATTTGTTCAGAGTTTGTCACACAAAACAGTCCGCTAATATTATAATAAATACTACTATTATCTATTTTATAGTTATAATAGAAAGTTATAATAGAAAGGGTTGGTTTATTTCAGAAGAATTCCAGGAAGCGTCGATCTATCTTATTAACAAAACAACTAACATTTTTACTATGTACTTTTTTAGTTGACACATATTAATATTAGATATGTACAACATTATCTACATTTAATGTTATAAAAAAAAATCGATATATATATATATATATATATATATATATATATATGTGTGTGTGTGTGTGTGTGTGTGTGTATGTATATTGTTCCTATCTAGATTATTATTATGTAAAGACCCTTGTACCGCAGTGTAACGATTAGTTCTATAATCTATTTACATGGTTTAAGTAAAGTGATGAAAATTTCGAGCCTTATAATTCCAGGGTGGTAAGAGGTATTAATGCCAGATTATCATCGGCCATGAAAAATGCATTACCTCATTGAGGAAAAGAGACTCGAGACTTTTGCTAGAGAAACGCGACAGAATGGCTGTTTAAGATTCTTTTCTCCGATTATCTTTCTTTTCATCGTTCTTTCTCAGGAGACGATACACTTTCCTCTATACTTTCTAAATTTTATATTTCTCGCCATTGTTTGTCGCCCCGCCAGCAAGGAAACGACGCATTAAACGAATATCGATGATGTCGGTGAGTACCTGGCCAAAGCGATAGTAGACTCAATTTCGCGGCGGTGCAGTGAGGTTTCCTTTCCTGTGTGCCGTCATTTCTATTGATTCGCCGTCGGTGTCTGTCGGCGGTTTCCTGGTTGTCTGACATCGGTGAACCGTCATACTTCCTCCAATGCGGCTCCAATCTTCTCGTAAAGAGAGACGTAATCGTTCGTACTTTCCGTCTTCCGCGGCGTCTTCGTGCTCCTCATTACACGGTACCCGTCTTGTCTTAATCTTGACTAATGAGTAACAAGCGATGCTGACGACCGAGTCCGATGCTTCGTAAATCGAATAACCAAGAGAGAGAAAAGGGGAGACACTTTAATTGCTGTACTTCAGTTAATTCGATCGAGTCTTCCTTTCCGGAAGTTATAACATCCTTCGTGGACGACATTGAAATCCTTTCAGACTGTACTTGATGATGTTCTATTTAATAATCTATAATGTCAGAGATAACTGTAATTGTTCACTTAAACAATATTGAATTGTTTTTTAAATACTCAATATCACTATTTTATTTCAGATCGATAATTGAATGTTGTGATCTTAAAACATATAAGTCATTAATTTTTTTCACGTTCTTTAATAATTGCAATTTAATTTGACATGCTTAGTAATAAAACAATTTTGGAATGCAAAACATGGTTTTTTGATTCATAAATATTTTGCAATGGAATTAATTACTGGAGAATAATTATTATTTCTTATAAATATTCCTTGTGATCTCTCGGCAAGATTATATTATATCATAGTAACTAATTATTTCATTATTATGATGTGAATATCATCTCTTCGTAGAGCACCAGTTTCCTCTTTCATCGTTATCCTTGTTCTCGACGTAGTTATGTGCTCATCTCACTTTAATCTCAGAGTCACGATTGTGCCTTCATTATCTAATCTGCTTATGGTTGAGTTTCAATTACGTGTGTCGAGATTCCACTGTTTATGAAACGCAGATGGTAGGTTTTGAGCGGCATTTATGGTGGGAATAATACGCGATAAGCTTCATGAAAATTTATTCCCGTATGGTTAAGGGACACGATGCGCCGAGGATTTATCAATTTCAAAGGGCAACGTCGCTCACGAGACGTCAGGACGGGCTGCTTAATTGCGGACTTCTTGACGTCCGATCAAACGAGAAAGAAGAGGAATATCTCTTGGCGCTCTCATGACGACTCTAATAATCAGGCTGTACGGCCAGGTCTGAAACGTTAATTCAGAAACGTTAATTCAGAAAACGCCGAGGCGCTTTCAGGCGTCGTCCAATAGGGTAATTTCAGGGTAACACAGTGGGCAGCAAGCACTCCACGCTGGTAGCCCTCTCCGTTCAAAGGCATTACTTTCATGCCGACCCCCTAGTAATTACCTTGCGAAATTACCGCATTTACATCCCTAATAGGAATAGGTGGATACAGATAGGAATGCCGGGTATGCCGTAGGAATATCATATAAGAGGGAAAAAAAGTACTGGAATTAACCTGAACACGCCGCCGCGTGCTGTCCTTGCACAAGGGCGATCCAGTATGGAACATCTCGTACGCTTCTTCTTTTCCGCTATACTCCCTTTTTTCTCGCCGTGCTCGCTCGCAGCCAGGTTGGAGAGAAGCGGCGACTGGCTATCAATTTTATCGAATTAAGACCGGATCGAGCGTAACGTCTATTAGATCGTACCGTGCGCAGCATCCGTACGGCGAGAAAGTAGCTTTGCCTTCGTTTCTCATTCGCGCTCCGTGCCAGTTGTTATTCGAACACGCATTGAGAAGCGAGTTTATTTTCCTGATATTATTTTCGCGTTTAGTAAACATCTCAGGAATGATACTGAGTCTATAACATATATTTTTCTTTTATTATAAAACAGGATTCTTGAATGCGTGCAAATTAAAAGATATTTTTTCACAATTTAAATACATAATTCTCTGTAATCCATATATGTGGGATTTCATTTCATGAAATATTTTCCATTAATTTAATTAATTACATAAAGTAATATAAAGTTAAATTATTTAATATTTATATGCTTGCCGTATTCTCCGGCTTGTATGCAAAATAATTTAAAGCATAAAGACAGAACATATTTATATGGAGGACAGATTGCACCCACGTTAATTTACGCTACACAGGAAAGACAGTAATTATTTGTTCTTGCAAAGTTTGATTAGCTCGACAATGTTAGCTTGGTACAAGTGATATATCGGCGCACACGATGTTGGGAAATTGCTTACCGTCGACATTTCCTGAGAGTGCTTGATCGGTTGACTCTCCCTGTCCCATTAGAGGGCGTGTAAACCACCTTACCGTATATTATATCACGCACACATACTCATATCTTATACACGTCTCGTGTCATGAATGATAAAGGAAGAAAAGCATTCGCTTGCTTACTTTGTATATCACAACATTATTTTCCCATATATTCACTATAAAATAAAGAACGCCGATTTAGCCGTAATATAATGCTCTATATCGCTCTTTTACTTCAAAAATGACATAATTTATAAAACGTGATTTTTAAAATTATTGTCATGAATTAGTTAGGTGAACATTACTCTATTTGTTATCAAAAGTAAATTAATTTTTGTTACAACTTTTAAAAAAGGTTTAAAAAAATTGTGAAAATCACTACAACAAAGAGTGATTCTTTTTAAGGATTGTGAAATGAAAATGATGAAAATGGCATTTGATCATGTTAACCTTTACCGGAAAGGCTTTACAGGAAAGTCACTATGTATAATAGCGCTGAAATAGTGTCATATTTTGAGGCAAAAATGCAATAAAATAATGAATTATAACAAATTTTACTCAGGAAAAGCTAGAAGATTTTAAAAATAGACTCTTGCTCTCCACAGATTAAAAATATTAGGTGTACAACTTTGCTTTCGCCGTTTTTTTCCCGAAATTCGAGGCTTTATTGTAAAAAACTGGTTATACATTTATGTCAAAGTATTGTCCATCGCTGGCCACTACTTTCTCCCATCTTTCGGGTAGCGTACGAATCCCGCGTCGAAAAAACTGGTCATCTTTTGAGGCTATCCACGAATCGATCCAATTTTTTACTTCT
>Ga0157364_1004008_pt1 | contig 14538 bp, 13 predicted proteins | sample AttsexASBM2_FD_111476 | JGI IMG/M metagenome (GOLD analysis project Ga0157364, IMG submission 111476) | Fungus gardens microbial communities from leaf cutter ant in Ribeirão Preto, State of São Paulo, Brazil - Atta sexdens ASBM2 | ecosystem: Host-associated > Fungi > Mycelium > Unclassified ... | reverse complement strand
TACATATATTTCATTTCGTTCATTTGTCTCTTCAAGACCGATGAAATAAAAATTCCGTTATGATTTACATACCTCCTGTGATTGTTTGTCGCGTCATTATTATGATGTAGCGAATGACACAGGTGGAATAAGCGATAGGAACTTACTTCGCGACAGAGCGATGACTACGTAAATGACTCGCGCACCGGAACGGCATAAACGATCGGTTATTTGATTACGATTAATTTCCATTATCGTACCATCGGCATAATTCGATTCCTATTAGCTTCGACCGACGGGATAATGTCGCGGCTAATAAGAATAGCATTATCGGCGTTTGCAGGAGAACGCGACTGGAGGGCACGCGACCGGCACCTCTGGAGAAGCGTATGCCCTGCCGGGTCGGTCTCGGGATCCCGGGGAGGTGTATCTCTTAATGAAGCGAAGAGGCGACGAGGCGACGATGAGATAGCCCAACCGTTTGAGTTTTCGATCGGGCGGGACGAGATAATGCGATTAACGCCATGCAAAATTGGACCTCTTTGAGCAACGTGTCGTTCGGTCGGCGATGCAACGCAGTTACCGCGGGAAAGGGCGAACGCGCAATAACGTCGCCTGGCGCTGCCGTGTACCTACGTGTACCTTCCAGGCACCAGTCAAAGTGGTGGCGATTTTTAGGGAAATTTGCAAACGAGAGAATTCACGCTTGAAATTTCAGTCGGCTAATCGGCGCGAAAAGGGAGATCGACTGACGGAGATATCTGGTTTACGATAATTGCCCCTGCACTTTATATCCGAGGAAACTTCTTTTTTTTTTTCGTTTGTCGTTATCGCGTTCATTTGCGGATGCTGAGTGTCGCACTGATTCCGATACCACTCGAGCGACATGTCTTCCGCTCTGTTTTCCGCGAAGAGATTTCCATGAGATTCGTAGTCAGCGTTGAACCGTACTTTAGTCTATACGTACGTTTATATTTTGCGTGCGTTCACGGTTGTTAAAATATTAGATGGATTATGAGAGAAATAAAGAAATACATTATTGTAGAATTTTTTTTATTACATCACATAAGCAGCTTTATGAATATCCTCATATGGAAAATGTTATGCAGTAATGAACGCAGAGATGAACAAAAATAATGAGTACAGGTGAACAGAAATAAATTTTTTACTAAATATAATAGGTGAAATATTGGAAAATTGAAACAGTCATTGTATTCATCATTTCTTAAATAGTCGATAACTTTATTTTACAATTTGCGCCTGAAAACGCAATCAAACGAGCGATAGAAAAGATAAGATAAAGAAGACAATGAACGGAGACACAAATCTACGAGTTCTACGAGTGGCGGTGAGAAAAGCAATCGCGCGAACGAGTTTGCGACGAGTACAGCATTCACGGTGTGCGAGTGAACGATCGGTTGTGTAACACACGAAGTTGGTAGACATTGGCGGAAACGCGGTGTAATTCCGCGATAGAGCCACAACCCGCCATCCGCGGGGGCTCGCAAATGGAACCCTTAATATGCGGTATTGTAAGTTAGATTGGAATCGCCGGTGGTGGCGATGTTGCGGCCATCGGCAGGACCACCATCGCAAGAGAGGCCAGCGATGACGACACAGATTGAAAGCATCCCATGTGCGACAGGCCGCGCGTCTCCCGCGTGTCGCTCGATCGAGACGATCGGGGTGACCCATTGGTTGCGATTCAGCACAGAAGCACGGGGTTAACGCGGAAGAGAGGTATGGCCTACAAAAATACAGATTTCCAATAACCGATAGCAGCCATCTCGCTCGTACCCATCGTTCATCGACACCCTCCGCGCTATCCTTCTCCCACTTGGATCGGACACAGAAACAATACAGCATGCGCGAAGGGGTGCCATCTCCTCCCTGATCCTCTTGCCCCGGTCCTCTGCTATCTCTCTTCGTCTCGGTCCCCTATTTCACTCGGTGCGTCATTCTTTTTCCGTGAGCCGGCGCACTCTCCCGTTCTCTTTATTCCTCCAATGAACAATTTTTTATTTTCTCGAACCTCGATTCGTACGATTCGTGTGTACAACGGGACCACGTGTTTAAGGTCCTCCGTCCAAACAAACAGACGAATACTCTCCGTCTCTTTCTCTCTTTTTGCATCTTTCTCTGGATCCCTTTCCTTCTCTCTCCCTGTCTCTCTCTCTCTTTCTCTCTTTCTCTCTATCTCTTTTTCCTTGCACCCTCCATTTTCACCGATTCTTCGTGATATCATTCTCCGTTCCTCCTTCAGCTCCTCGCTCCAGCATCTTTCTCTCATGCGTATTCCCGCCTGTCTCTTCCCTTCCTACCCTTTCTCTCTCTCTCTCTCTTTCTCTCTCTCTCTCTCTCTCTCTGTCCATTCTCTCTGTCTCCATAGTTCGCACGACGATTAATAAACCATTGATTGGATTGACACCGATATTGGAAGCGTTGTTCGAGGTGAATGAGAGGGCAATGGTTCCTCGATCACCCACGTTCTTCAATGTTTCTTCTTTTCCCCTCTAGCTATCTCCATTGGCCATCCTTCCTCGCTATTTATCACTGCCGCAGTCTCAAATGTGGTTTAATGACGATTTATCACCTCCGCTATTCTCGTAAAAGCTGTAGTAAAAGACGCCATCTGAATCTATTTATAACATATATATGAGAGGCACACAAGAGAAATTATATCATACTATCTGAATTCTTTGGAGTAGAATCTCACTCTGAAGAGTAAAAATTATGCCAGCCTTGAAAAAGAGTGGCACAATTTTCAATCTTTAAAGAGTGAGAATTTCATTCTTCAAAGTGACAATTTACTCTAAAAGTTTTAGAGAGTATCTACATTTTAAAAACGGAATTTTTTAAAATATCTCATCGACAAATGTAAAAATAATTTCATTAATTGCTAACAAGATTTGCTTTCATACTTGAAGAAACACAATCTAAATATTAATTTATTAAAATGATATAAATTACAACACAGGAACGTTTTAAAGTTCACGTTTGTAGACGTTCAATTTGTTAATTCAACGTGTCAAATTATTTAAAACATACTGAAAAAGGATCTGTTTCTCCTACAAACAGAAATTATGTGCTCTTTGCAGAAGTCCGTCAGTTAAACAGTTAGACATTCGTTTAGATTTAATTATTGTATCTCAATCAGAGGCATTTGTAAATAAATTTTTCATCAATGTTAGATGAATTTTCGCCGATGTAATTCTGACTTCCTGCTGTGTAATTCTGAGATAATGCGGGCCTAGCAAGAGCAGTAAAGCACGGGCGTTTAGCACAGTGCCAATTTCACAGGTGCACGGTTCTCGAAATGGGCCAAGCTACGTTACCATAGGGGATTCGCAGGAGTCAACGGGACGTACGGTTGTGCGTAATATCGGTCATTGACAGCGATAGTGTTCCGCAACGTTCCGTAGAATGTGCGTTCACGGTCACGCACGTACCGGGTGACGTTAATGCTGACCTATTAATGAAGATAGACTGTCGTCGACATGAAGTCTGAACACCGATTGATCGAATCGGTTGATGAATAAGCGTTGCTCGCCTTCCCGGATAACATCATCTCTTTGCGAAATATGGGGAGAGATATATTAATTTAATTTTTTCGCTTTTCTGAAAGAAAAATGAAAGAAAGAAAAGAATAATTTTTTATGTGTTAAGAGATGTCGCAGAACGAAACTGTAGGAAAATTTTCAATTAGAACAAAATTCATAGGTATTTCTGGAATTTCGTACTTTTTCAACTCATGTTGTTGAAGCGTGTATATACATGTAAAATATATATACACGATGTTCCTTATGACGATCCGATGATATCTCATGGGTCATTGTGTCAGGCGGGACTAGAGTACGTGGAGTTTCATGTCGAACGGTCGTGAAATTGCATACCTACCGGTACGATCCACCCAGTATGCAGTTTGGTTGCACGTATGTGGCTGTTAACGTGGCACGCGTATGCACAGTAGCATTGGACCACGGGTGAGAGGGAGGAAAGGGGTGGGTTTGGGGGCGGGGTCCGAGCGAAGGGGGTCAATGCGCGTTAATTGATCCAGTGTCAAGGTCAAACCTCTCTCGCGCGTCATCGCATTATCATCGATTATTGGACATATCCCCTAGTCAGTTCTCAGAGAGGCAGTCCGCCGCGAAGTGTACTGAATCGATAGCGGATGGATCGATAAGATGACGATGTTAATCCCGGCTTTAATAGCAATATGCTGATATGATTAGTTTCAAGCGAATGTGCCACCAAATGTGGCTGCTCCTCTTGTGTCATGATTGATCTATTTGACGTTTAATTACGCTTATGGTTAATCCGTAATGCAGACTACAATGGATTTTAACCGAAATAAAGTTTCGTCTCTTTAAACTAAAAGTATTTCAAAATGATATTTATAGTTGTTTCTATATTGGCAGGAATAGAAACCGTTCTTTTTTTAATCGATGAAAACATCGACAATGAAAATGTATTGTTTTCAAAATTGACAATTGATTCTATTTTTTATCACATAAATATTAAGAGTATCTTATTAAAAGATCTCTAATATTTTCAAAGCTTATATATATTTTTATTTTTAAATACGAACATTGAATTATTTCATATAATTATTTCCAAATACCGAACATTGTGGATTAAAATAGCCAATGCTGGAATGCTATGAAGGATTCAGCTTTCAGCTTTAATCCTGTAGATAGGTTTCGATACGTCAGGGTGATCTCCCGATTGAATCCACGTGGCGCACGTCCGTCACGACGAAGGTCGCGGATTACGTTTGGAGAGCGTGGTTGGGAACGGGTGAGCCGAGCTGGCGAAAAGCGAAGAAAAGAAATGCGGCGTGCGAGGTGTCCGTCCGCGGTCGCCGCAATAAATCGGTCAGACCGTGCCGTCGCTCTCTCCCCCTATACGTGGACACAGTTTCCCGTCCGATTTTTTTTTCTCCCTCTGATGTCAGCTGCGGCATCGATTCCAAAACGAACGGCACGATACGAGAGTGGATGTCGCGCGTGGCCATGAAGAGAACAGAGAAAAAAATACGATGAGACAATAAGAGAGAAAAAAAGAGAGAATGAGAGGGAGAGAGCGGAAGAGAGACTATATCGCGTGTTATGCGAGAGCGGAGAGAGCGTTATAGCGCGACTTGCGCAATGGCCGTAGAATCGGTTGAAAACGAAAGTAGATGACGTGGCTGGATGCGGCCGGCAGACGGACAATAACCAATCATGTGCAATTAACCTGTGACACCATGACACCTAAATACTCCCGGACACCTATATAGCGGTTATGTTCCCATTATGTGGCCGTATCGACACGTGTTCCGTGCCGCACGCTACGCAACGCAACGCCGGCACACGCTGCACGCTGCACGCTGCACGCTGCACGCCGCACGCCGCACGCCACGTCGCGCGCTGCCGGCACATATTCGCGCATTGTGTGATACGTCGCCGCCCGTCCGCGTATAGACGCCCCCGCGTGTATATGTACGCTGGACATATTGATACACACACCGATTACATAATAGGCCTATATCGCGGCGCGAATCGTGCTGGCGCCGAAGCAAACCGTCCTAAACGATCTGATTTAATGGACAATGATCCAGATGAGGAGTCTGGCTGTCTCGATCGTTGGTTGTATCTTTCTTTAATCGCGGAATTCAAATTTTTACTGCACGGCGATTAGATTTAATCTTGGATCGCGATCATGTTTCTTGAACCCGATTCCGACGTACACTGTTAGATATTAAAAGAGCAACGGTAACCCAATCTCTAGAATTACATAACATATTGTTATTTCGATATTATATATCCATTTCTGTGATCAATTTCAAAGTAAACATCTATAATAACGTATGCAATTTTATAATAATGTATTAGTAAATAACAAACTAAATTTGAGTCAAATTTAATTTTCTTGAGTTAAATTAAGTTTAACCTCATTGTTTTAAAATCAAATTAACGACATATTGAATAGAAACAGTAGTGACCTACAGATATGATTAAAAATAATTCAAATTATTAGATATAATTTGACATTATAATTTGACATTATAAATTTAACAGCGTAAGATTAATTTTAAGTTCAATTTTTTTCTTTATCTTTTTCTAATATCCGTTTCTATCAATATAGTTTAATTTTAATTTCGGTTCAACTAATTCTTCATCTTTTTCTAGTTCTAAAAATAAAAAAAGATGGAAAAATTGAACCAAGATTAATTTTACATTGGTGAAACTAGGTCTAACAAGGAGATAAATAATAAAATATCTTCATTATCATTAACGCAGAGTGAAATTTAGAGCTTGCTTTTCATTTAACGATAAAAATTTTTATGATCTTAAAACAAACATTCCTAAAACTATGAGTATTTTAATCTCAAACGATATTTCGTGAAAAACGCTTTGCACTAGTCTGAATAAATTTTCGTTTGAAGTTCGCAAATTGGATACCTGTGTGAGGTCAGAGGTGAGAACTATGGGTCAGGACCTCGACTCGTGTTTTGGAACAACCTGCTGACCCCTCGTCAAACAAGTCCCAGATCGATTTACCTCAAGTTTCCCTTCGGTCCGTAGGTCCCAAGCAACCGGTTTCGGTTCTTCGTTGGTGGTTTTCACGCAGCTCTCCAGCAAAAATAAATTTGCAATTCGCGTCTGCATAATATTGATGCGTCGCTAAAAGACTTAGCTTTATTCATTAGGGAAATATTCTCACGACAGAGCAGCGGCTCAGATCGTAAAGAAGCTAGCTAGTATTATTGAGATAACCGTGGGACTTTATCGCATTTGATGTCAATGGAGTTAGAGTCAAGACATACGTCGCTTGCTGTTGGAAGATTCATGAAAGAATGGTGGTAGGAGGCTGTCCGAGATTCTGCATACAAAATCATGAGCTTTTCGCCAATGAAACTCCTCCAACGATTTCTCTATAGAACTCGGCACATCTGTCTGCCGAGGATGAACAAAGCTTTGAAGTGAGATTCTAACTGATTGTTTGATCGCAGAACGTTGGGCTGAATACTCGCATTAAATCAGGCAACGGACCTTGTCGGGTAAGAATCATACTGAATCCAGCTTATCGTTGGCTAATGTCGAGAGATATCATTACAAAATATGTAATTATGAATGATTATAAATTCAACGAGATATAAATGTTACTTTTCGCGACCTTTGGTAGGAGAAACGCGGAGGAAGTTGCACACGCCTGTATTTTAGCACGCCGACCTCAAAACGTTCGTCAACGTTTGGTCGGGCTGTGATTTAACTTTTGAAAAGACTGACGTCAAACGAAACTTTCGGACAGTTAGAGAGATAGGGAGATAGTCTAGGAAATCGCTCGCGGAAAACTGTTACAGACATGTCGCGAGACGCTGCTAAGCGGAACTTGATAACTGGCTTGCACGTTCGAATGCGAAAACACAGGGATGCATGACAGTTCTCGGGGAACTTCCAGTTGGAAATTTACTTCGCAACAAGGTAAATAGCTTTTTGCTCGCGTAACAACTTAATAAATGTCATGCCGCGCTCGCCCAGTACTCTTTGGGAGCTACGGAGGGCTAGGCAGGGGACTAGCAGGGGCATGATTTTTGAATTCATTTGCGATGGTTAATATGAATTACAATCGCGGTTCCTTGCAACAGTATTTTTATCCCTCGTTCCGCGCGTGTTTTTGCTTCCGTTGCAAAAATGTATCACCTCGCGGGGATGTTTTGCATGTTCTAGCGCACTTCAGCTGATCGCGTTTATTCGTAGGAAGACAGTTACATAAAGCCATTTTCCGTCATAACCACTCGTTTTAGCGCTCTTCAACGGTATATTATAACAATTAGAGTTATTAACCCTAGAGAGTGCCGGGCTACTTTCGGTTGCATACGCGCGCCACCAAGAAGGCCATTTTTTGTCCTTGGATGTTATAAAAGAGGAAAATTGCTCGCGTCACATAACTCTGCGGTTTATTGCTGTTATATTACGTTCGTAGGTATAAAGAACAATCATACGTATGAAGTAAGAGTCTACTGGCGTTGAGATGAAGTTATCATGAAATGTGCGTTGCATAATTTGCAATCAAGAGCTGCAGAATATTCTTTCTCATTTTTTTGGCGTTGCTAGGATTACTTGTTGAAATTAAGTTGACGATAACATTGAATAAACGTGAAACTATGAACGTAAAATTGTTCTCTACATTAATTTTTCTGTAAAGCACAAGCTTTAAAAATACATGTATATCGTTGAAAATAGTATTAAGATACTTGAAATATTAACATTGCTCGCTTCCATCTCTCGGTTTTATAAAATTTTCATAACCGAACCGCATTAATCTTGAATATAGTATTGGTTTGTATTATTACAGTAAAAAACGTTTTTAGATTGAACCGTTTATAGAATGGTATCGTTTATAACAACTAAATATTTCGTAATTGTATCATGAACGGGTTTCCGTCAATTGCGGTTAGACGGAAGATCTGCAAAGTTCTGCAGAATCCTGCAGAACTCCTCTGCAGCTTGCTGGGGGTACTTGGAGGGGGGTGAGCTGTAGCTCTGCTGGGGGTTTGACAATGGAAATCGCTCTCTACCATAAAAGGCGCTATGCTTTATACATTCATCTCTTCTCTCCCTCTCGCTTCAGCGCCGTTTCAATCCGGTCCTCCGTAGCTCTATGCAAATCGGTTCGAACCGGGTGCGAGATCGCACGAACGAAAGGCTGCAAAGATGAATCAGTTCGCGAACGGTAGCGATTTGAGTGAGACGCTCGGTACGAACGGTTGCGATTCAGAAATCAGCGATATTTTGCCGATGAAGAAGACGATGGCAAGGTAGAGTGATGGTGGCGAGCACGAGGTGCACGCTGCCGGCTTGTTGGGAGAGAGAAAAGTGGCGGGAAAAGCAGGGGAGTGCGTGGGCGCAGGATCGATGAAGGGCGCAAAATGGCGACGACGCGAAAGGATAGGGCGCGAATAGACGCGCACGCGGCATGAGGAAGAGTGAGAGGATGGCTCTCTTTCTCGCTTTCTCCCTCGGATGAGCGAAAGAGAGGACGAGGCCGCCAGGGTCGTTAGGGGAAGGCGGACGCTGAAGGAGGAGGCGGCGATGAAGGAGCGTCGCGGAGAAAGAGAAAGGTGAGGTATTGGAGGAGAAATAAAAAGAGTCGCGCGAAAAAAATTGAAGCCGACGCTGGAATCGAACGTGGTCTCTGGGTCAAGGATGCCGAGAGTGAAAATCAAAGAGTGCCGGGGCGGGCGGACCCGCGCGCGCGCGGGCGCGAGCTCGCAAGCAGCTTCGAGCTGATGTACGAGGGTGGATTGTTTTTATTTCCCTTTCGTTCAGCAAATGAAATTCCATTCTATAAACACGGGGTATTTGTATCTGAGGATGTTGCAACGCGAGCGTGAAACTTATCGAACATCGAACACTCTCTTTTCTCTCGCTGCGATATTTTCCTCTGTACTTGAAGCAGCTGTTTCTTTGAGTTTATTTATTTAGCGCAATTAAACTTAATGAGATTAATTATGGAGCGATGTTGTTAGGCTGATTTTTTATTTGATTATTTTAACAGGGTTGCGTTTTTTGTTTGAAAGTTGATTGCATCGAAAAATAATTTTATTAAATAACATTCTTTTTTCTTATATACTTAATAATATTATTTATTATTGGATCATTAATCGATTGAAAACATTGAAACGCGGTAAAAAACGTAAAAATTTACAAGTTACAATTAATTGATATGATAAAAATTTACAAAAATTTACATTGTTTTTATGAGTATTCTCAGAATACTCATATTTATTCAATTTATTCATTTAATCAGTTCAAATGTTGTGATAATTAGTATTTTTATATGCTCTTACTAGTGTTTTTTTACGTGCATGATAACGCTCTTTCAATTGTAAGAAGACTTTTGCACGTTAATTTTTGTAACAGCATTTTGAGAAAAATTCTCTTTCAGTTCAGCTTCCTTCGTATAACATATAGAAATCGTATAATAATGCTTCGTGAGCAACATTGTTCTAATTAATTAAGATAGTGTTTTAACAGTTATCGGTTGCGGATCACTACGTGGCAGATTTTGTTGGCGCAAAAGACTATCGGAAGCTATTACTAGATTATTCCTCTCAAGCATGAACTTTTGTTCTCTTTTTCGTTCGTGCGTAATTCTGGACGCAAGTTTCCTCGGGTCAGCCGGATATCCCTCTACCTTGCGTCCCCGACGTGAGATTCATTAACTTACACGGGCGCGGCTGCCGCTCACGTCGGCCGGCCGCTCGACGGAAAAGTGTAATCGACAAAGTTTATCGAATGGCAGGGAGGGTACGAAGGGTCGAACCCGAAGGGAACACGGCACAGGGAGGGCGATTTTCCCTCGTCGCTCCAGAGAATATGTACGGCGTAAAGTAGTAGTCCAGCTCGTAAAGTAGTTCGTCCAATCTGGTTGAGAGGGAAAGAGAAAGAAAGAGAAAGGTAGAAAAAACGAGAAAAAGAGAGAGAGAGAGAAAGAGAAAGAGAGCTCTTTCGTTTTTTTAAAAGTCAAATGGAAAATTGTATATAGTGTATCGCTCGATACTTCCCTCGCGAGTTTCTGCGAGGTTCCTTTATTTGTTGGCAATCACAAGATGTCGACCGTCCGGTCTCGCGGGTCGTGCGTAATGAAAGTTTCGCGCAGCGTCGGTGTCGACCATCACTCTCGACCGGATATCACTCAATTATTTATTGTGTGAACTTCCGCCGACTGCCGCTGTTTTTCGTTGAAATTATTCGACGATTCCCAAGCGAAGGCTATTTACGACGGTTGCCAGATATTGTCGCCACCGCCGCTTGCCTTTCGCGACAGTTCGTAAAATTGAAGCAGCGCGCCCGCGAGAATAGACGACAGGTCTCGAGACTTGCGAGAGGATCGAGTTAATTAGATATTGAATTAATGCTTCTCTAGCAGATGCAGCGCGCAACAAAAAACTGCGTCGGCGGTGGCGACTCTCTTGCGAATTTCCTGGATCGCAAAAATAGTCTCGCGTCAACAATCACAACTCTCGTCCCTTGTCTCTCCTCTCGTTCGTTCTCTTTCCCAAGCGCCTTTCATCGGGAAACTCCGTCCCTAAGCCTTCGTGTACGTGGGGGTGCGATCGGCCTCTTCTTCGCGGGATTTTAATTACCGGCGTATCCTTACTCTTAATTAATTATCGCCCCGTACCGCCTCTAAATAATTTTAATTAGAATCGCCAAACGGTATTTTCTTCCCTCTCGGACCCCAAGCCGGCGATTACGAAATTTAATTACCCGCCAGGTATGAAGCAGTTCGATATCGCGCTCTTTGAATCTTCCGGATATAAATTCTCACTCGATAAGAACAATTAATTCCCGCCGGTGAGTTTTTTTTTCTCTTCTCATTGACTCTAATCCAATTCATTTTATTGGTTTGTAGTTTGTGAAACGTTCTCTGCCTGGCCAAAAATCCGGTTTAACGTATTTGAATACCTTTTTGTTGGAGTTGAAAAAGATTTACACTTTTATTGTCTGGAGCAGTTTTTATGCTGTGTTGAAAGGGCCAAGTCAAGTTATGCTATGCTTAACTTAACACTAATATTTCGAAAGATTTTATTTTTAATTAATTAATCTAATACACACAGTTAGTTTTTGTAACTCGTGTTCCATATAATATATCGATGCGCGTGAATAATCAGTTTGCTCGTTGTTAAATTTCATTTGACTCACGTTATTTGCGCAAATATTAATAGCGAGTGCGAGTTGATTCGGCGAAGTAAGTTCCGGGTGCCCTTCTGGGCCGACTGGTGCGTTCGGTTACGGGAGTAGGGGGTCCCTTTCTCTCCGTGAAAGTCCAAGGGGAGTTTCTCTGCCGTGGATGGTGGCGGTAGCGCCAAAATGGTGGGTGGCTCCATAGCGGAGTGACTTCCGCGCCAGGTACTTCGTAATGGCGAAGTTTACTTTGGCCATTTGTATCGGGCGAACGTAGGTGAACGTGATGGGGTGAAAGGGGGTGAGTAGCGGAGAAAGAAAACGGTATAGAGCAGACAGAGTGGAGCGAGATGAGAAAGACGTATAGAGAGCGAAGCGGAGAGAGAACCGAGCCGCGAGTTGAAGCAGTGACGCACAACTTTCAGCATAAGTTTGTCCTTTCATTAATTCTGTATCCTTTGTAGCGTATCTGAAAATCTGCATACTGAAATCATGATCCAAGACAAAGCAATTTTTGAACACTGCGTCGGAATTCAGATTTGAATTCATCTGAAATTATTGCAATGTATCAGCGCACCATCGTTATTAAATATTTCTGCTGATGTCATATGACAGAAGGCAGGGAGTCTGCAATCGTCGAAAGTTGCGCGTCACTGCGCATCGGGGGTAACGGTGAGATTCTCGGGAAAGGGAGAAAAGGGTCGAACTCGGCGGCCATAATAATTCACGATGTAAAGCTAAAGTACCGCGGCCGGAGGAAAGTTTCGCGAGAGGCCACGCCATCCCGCCCTTTCTACGTGCGACGTCGATAAATTAGCTTACATTTTTTACATAATGCGACGAAAACGAGGACTGCGGAGGACGCCAAGTCGTCCCTCGATGTAGGAGAAGGTGATGGCTCACTCGAGCTCTCTCGCTCCTCCCTGAAGCCGCTTGAACCCCGTACATCCCCAGGAAAGTGTGTACCTAACTACCTCAAACTCGTCAGCCTCCTCGGGTCAAATTAATTCCGGTATTAAAATTTGGCTTGCAAATATTCTGGACCCGCGGCTATGCGTGTGCGGAGGCGCACATGTGCACGCAGGCAATCGCTGTCATGACGACGACGACGACGACGTACGACGACGACAACGACGATAACAAGAAGGAGGATGATGACGACGATGATGATAATGACAACGACGACGGCGACAATGACGACAATGACGACGACGACGATGACGATGATGAAAAGGAGGATGATGAGGGCGACGACAACGATGAAATCTGCGAGCATTCACATACTTGTCAGTGCTCTGCGCCATCACGCACACGCACGGTTATATGTACAACCCCCTTCAGTACGTACCTGCGCGCGTACGTGTACGCACGTAATTTACATCTGTTATTACGGGAGGAGGCCTCTGCCCGTTCCGCTCGTTTCCGCTACGTTCCGATGTTCCGATGTGCCGCCCTGCAGCGGAAGAATAAACGCACCGATGCTCGCCGAGCCGTATATTCGTCTCGTTCTCTCTTTCTTCCTCTCTCTTTTTTTCTTTCTCCCTCGCATTCTTTCTCTGCATGCGCTGCGCTGCGCTGCATTTTTTCCCCCTCGCGACGCGAGTGCAGTCGGAGGTTTGTTTTCTATCGGCGTTAATGTCGATTCTTTTCATACGCGAGAGCTAGGCATGGCAGATCTGTTTTTTTTTTTTTTTTTTTTTTTGTTTTTCTGTTTGTTTGTGGTTTTTTTTTTTTTTTTCCTTTTTTTGTTCTCGTCTGGGGTTCTTTTCTTTTTTTTCCCCCCCGGGGGGGGTTGGTTGGGTGGTTTTTTTTTTTTTTTTTTTTTTTCAGAGTTCGCGTCTGCGACGAGTATCTGCTTTTGGTCGCACTAATTGGACGAAGACCCGTCGCTTTTTTGTAACGTTGGATGTTTTGAGAGGAATTGATAATTCTTGACTGGATTTATATGTCTTTTGAATTTTAAATGCAATGTGCCTACGAAGAACTGTCGAAAATATTTGTTACGTACACATTTGGTCGTATCAGTTTCCAACATTTCGGAAGTATTATGTATCAAGCAGACAGTGGAAACATCTTTTATTCGGCGGAAATGCGATTCGTACAGAAATAATGTAATTTTGTTTTTTTATCAGAATTTCTATTTGCGCAATTGTTTCATATGAGATTTTTACGATTCATAATTAAGTCCTGTATACCGTGTACTAACTTTTTATTTTAAATCCGTGTAGAAATTTTAGAGATGATTTTTTGCCTGGATCAATGCGCTATTATTCCATTTACTTAATCTAATATTGTATTAAGATAGAAAATAAGAAAAATCTGAATTATAGATATCTAGAAAATATCTAGAAAAATTAGAGACAAATACAGACGACCACTTTTAAATTCATCTTTAAATCTAATTCTTACCTTAACTTTAGTAGCGCTATTGCTGATTTACACATTCCAATTGACACAGCATCCGCTCACTCAAATGCGATGCACGATGATGCAGCCGAGTGCAACGCCGCCGTGTCGCTACTGCGTTCATTCGAGGTTCCAGCGCGGAGCCACGGTGCGTACATACACCGGCAAATTCTCATGAAAATTTTCATATTCATGTATTCATTGTTTATTGGCGAGTTTGCCAGCGAGGTGGTCTGGAGGGATAGGAAGCAGATAGATATAGAGAAAAAGAGAGAGAAAGAGAGAGATAGAGAAAGGGTTCGAACGGGGTAAACGATAGAATTGCATGCGTCATGAGAGGGGAGGGGAGATATGTAAGAACAACAAGACGGGTAGACAAAGGTCGGCCGTGCAATGCTATGTCGCTGACGAAACGACCTGCTCTAGAGCTGCTATCACGGTCGACCTGTAATTGTTCGATCGCTCGTAAAGGCCGGAG
>Ga0157364_1004007_pt1 | contig 14539 bp, 13 predicted proteins | sample AttsexASBM2_FD_111476 | JGI IMG/M metagenome (GOLD analysis project Ga0157364, IMG submission 111476) | Fungus gardens microbial communities from leaf cutter ant in Ribeirão Preto, State of São Paulo, Brazil - Atta sexdens ASBM2 | ecosystem: Host-associated > Fungi > Mycelium > Unclassified ... | reverse complement strand
TTCATTACGATAATCCTAAGCGCAGAAAATCATGGGGAGTTCCCGGCCATGCTTCCACGTCGACGGCCAAACCGAATATTCACGGCTCCAAGGTCATGCTCTGTATTTGGTGGGAGCCAAACCAGTTCGGCGTAGTGTATTATGAACTGTTAAAACCGACTGAAACAATCACGCGATCGGTATCGAACGCAATTGATGCGTTTGAGCCGAGCATTGAAAGACAAACGGCCGCAATACAACGAGACACGATGAAGTGATTTTGCAGCATGACAATGCTCGACCCCATGTTGCGAAAGTGGTCAAGACATATTTGGAAACGTTGAAATGGGAAGTCCTATCCCACCCGCCGTATTCTCTAGACTCCCTCTATCACTTGTTTCGATCAATGGCACACGGCCTGGCTGACCAGCACTTCCGGTCTTATGAAGAAGTAAAAAATTGGGTCGATTCGTGGATAGCCTCAAAAGATGACCAGTTTTTTCGACGCGGGATTCGTACCCTAAAGATGGGAAAAAGTAGTGGCCAGCGACAATACTTTGAATCATAAATGTATAACCAGTTTTGTACAATAAAGCCTCAAATTTCGGAAAAAAACGGCGGAAGCAAAGTTGTACACCTAATAATAAGGCCTCAGTTCCATAAGTAAGATTGTCATTATCGTCCCGACAGATTTTATTCGCCAAATTAATATATGAATTAGTAAGTCATTAATGCTTTGTTAGTAGTATTATTTATTATATTAGTAATTAAAGAAATCCTTTTTCCTTATTATAGGAATTGGAGTGAGGAATAGAGAATTGGAATAGAATTAGTATTAGAAAGCTTAGAAGGAATTAGAAGGCCCTTCGTGAAGATGAGTGCTTTCTGTACTAGAGAGAAGTCCTAACGAGAGATGTGAATTAGAAATATTAGAAGGCCCTTAGTAGTAGGGATGAGTACATTCTGTACTAGAGGGTAATCCTGAGGAATGTAGATTAGAAAAATTAGAAGTAATAGAGTTAGTAGGATTGGAAGAAGAAAGCGATTTTTGTTTATTATTTTCTTTGATTATATTAATATTTTTACTTAATGTTATTACAGAGTTTGGCGTTTTTTATTGATTGAGTATAGTATTTTCCGGGATATTTTTTTCAGAAAATCCCACGAGACAAGATTTTTTCTTGTTTTCATTATTCAATGGAGAGATTGAGAGGTTTTATTAATCTCTTGTAATTTAATTAGAAGCTCGACTTCATGGTCGAGAGTTAATTACTTTTACATAAACTTTATTGTTAATACAAGTAATTCTGGCGAATACCCCTTCATAAAACGTAATTGAGGCAAATAGCTAGTTTTAATTTCTTAGAAATGTATATGGTATAACAAAACCGGAATTATATTGTGGCGGAATGATCACAGTTTCCTGGGATTTAACGGGAAGCACAATTGCGTCAAACGATGCTGTTATCATAATTGATACAGACATTATGCTCTGAAGAAAATAGTGAAGAAATAGTGAAGAAAATAGTATCTAATATACCCTGTTGCGTTAGAAAATAGAAAAATCATTTGAAACTATATGAAATATTAATGAAGTTTGTAACATGTGGGCCCTTAATTGTCCCTAGGATATTTATAACATCTTCTATGATGCCGATAAATTGAAGAATTTCATTTTTGTCAATAGGAATGTGTTCGTTTATGCATTCTAATTTTACTATATTCAGTTATCCTCCGGTATCGAACATGAAGACGGTTCGCGGAAAGGTGATTCAAGCTCAACGGAGGATATGCTTCTGTTGGTGACTTGAAAAACATGAATTGATTTTGAACGCAATCTATCAGATGAACGAAACGAGCATTTCCACCTCGAGGCTTCCGAGACTTTTTGCCGAGACTTCCAGCAGGTTTCTCTGGTTCCACCTATTGAAGTAAGGCCATTCGGATTTGTATTATTACCCCGAAAGTACGCATTATTATTATTATTAAAATTTTCTCGATACTGACGCTTGCAACACTCATTAGACGTCCGAAGGCTTTACAATAATCGTAGATCTTTTGTTCATACTAGCTAGCCGAATTATTCACGGCTCCCTCAGCGGAGAATTACGTAAGAGTACACGAGGAGACGAGGAGTCTGTGCGCGGAGTGCGAAAATTTCTTTTTCTATTTTTCTCCCTCTCTAATCATTTGCTAATTGCAATTATTTTGGCGCAGGCGTCCCTAAAATCGGTGTAACTCTCTGTTCTGAGTTTAACGCGATATTCGCGTGGAAATCCTTCGTAAAACGCAAAAGAGTCGATTGACGAGATTTCATTTTGATTCAAAGACCGATTGAGATTAAGTTGATCGCCTTCGATTATGGCGATTACAAAGTTCTTATTTGTCCTATGTAGTCCTTATTTTTCCTATATAGTCTAAGACATGCTCATTCAGTTTTTTAAACACGATACTAAGTTGGCCGCAATAGTAATTCGCATTTCTTCCCGGCCCGAAAGTTCGTTTAAATGTGTCGAGAAATTTATTAACAGGAGTGATTCTCATCCTTCACTGTCAAATGCATGATGCGTTAATTTATTATGCAACAATCGAACAAGGTGAGCTTCGTTGATTAAGAGAACTGTTTCCTTAGCCCTTTTACAAGTGCGAATAACAAATTGCAACACAGGTATGTTATGCCCGTATTTAGGTACCTCGTATTTAAGTACGAATTTGAGAGTATCTCGAACATACGATTTTGGGTAGCGCGGCCCCAGATGAAAACGTCGCGTTTATTGAAGGTCGTGAACTTTGAAAATTAAACGGTGCTGATGGGTCTTCATTAATAGGCGTTTACGGAAGGTGTTAATATGGTTTCGGTAAAGAAATTAGCGAAAGTATGCATCATATTTTCTAATGCTTCGATTCTTTGAATCAGTTCGCGTTCGTGAACCGTTAGTGGGTTCTTGTCTAAGGTAGCTTAGCAATGAAAACAATCAATTCTCTCAAGATACGTGTTAGATCCGAATACCTCCTTTTTTTTTTAGAAATATATGCATAAATTAGAATAATTATAATTTATTAGAATATTAGTTATCATATTTTTAAGTGAAGGTTTTTTTTTCTTTCCAGATTTGTAACGTTTATGTTAATTAATTCATTACGGTAAGCGATCTCTTTTTGTTAATCTTATTATGTAGGGAATAGTCCCTAAGTTTACTTTACTCAAATTACTTTGTCAAATTTATTTTATTTTATTATTTTCCTTTATCAAGATTAATGAATACGCAATATCACACGGCAATTGCGTTTAATCGTATCTTGTGAATATATTATTAATGCATTATTACTAAATGTCGCGGCAATTGTGTCTCATCCCACTGCTGTTGTCAGAAACATTACATCATGAATTGTAACAAATTTAGATATTTTCGCGTTTATGAATTACTGTGTTAGGATGCAACGGTTCTTGTTATTATCCCATTGCTGTCACCAGAAATATTACGAATTCTTATGTTAAGCATAGCTAATAATCACGGATTGAATATTTTTGCGTTTATGAATTATGTTTCGTGCTCGCAGGATGTCACCTATTTATCTTACAACCCGCGGCTTGGTGTAGAATTCTTGCGTCATATTATGCGTCGCGTCGCGGTCGAGTGGGGAAAGAGAGAGAGAGAGAGAGAGAGAGAGAGAGAGAGAGAGAGAGAGAGAGAGAGACGGCCTAGCGCGGCGCGCGGGCAGAACATAGGATTGAAAGAGTGGCGAAGTGTTTATTAGAATAGGAAAGATATAATCAGAGTGGGAGCAAGCGGCAAACTATGAGACTGCTAGCGCTGGCGTATCGCATGCTATAGGAATTCTTTATGATAATTGATCTATTATAATTGATTTAGAATTTTAAATTAATAATTACTATTTTCTTGAAATAGAATTTGGCATTGTTCTTTATCAATATGAGACATCGTGACTTATTTGATTGAGCAATTTATGAATTATTTGTTGAATTTGCGTTAATGCTTCAACGAATAATTGTAATCGTAACAAATATCAAATTGATTAGAGTTCATTTAGCAAAGAATGGATCCGAGCAATTCAAGTTGTTTCATCATTTCATCATTCTTTAAGGAGGGAATAAGGGGGAGGATTGAGCAAGACAGAATATAACGCTAAATAAGTATCTATGTTCTTATTGATGAGCGGTTAATACTCGAGTGACATGAAACTGTACCGGGACATTGGAGGGCAGGAGCCCGTAAGCATTCGGAGCCTATTTAGCGATGAGACAGCCATGGGACGCGTTCTCCGCTGGCATGGAGCAATTGTGTCGGCCCTGGTGTTCCGCTGCTCGTCGGTCAACGGTGCACGAGATTTCCTGGCCGCGCGCGATGACTCGATGCATCCCGTTTGGGAGCCCTCGAAGTCGATGGGAGCCGCGGATACGGGCGAGTTCGATGGAAAGATTGATGGATCGAAATCCTTAATGGCCTTAATCCCTTCAGCCCTTAGTAAATACGTAGAGCCTGAACCCGTCTCTCTGAACGCGATTTCCTCTTTTAGTCATTCACATGGGAAGTGTTTTTATTACATTACCGACGCGGTTAGTTAAATAATTGCATTAAAGAAGCAGACTTAGGAATTAATTGTAGAAACAAATAGTAGTGAAAGGAAGAATTGAGCAGCTCCTATGAGCGTGATCAATTTCAAGAAGAGACAGACTAAACAGCTCCTATCAGCACGGTTAGTTCGTAGAAAAGGGGGTAAGCTGAGCAGCTCCTACAAGCGTGGTTAGCCCGAAGAATATAGAAAAGGGGAAGCTTGGAAGAAATCAACACATGTATACTTTCTTCTTTTCTTTTGAAATTGTGATATATTGAGAGATATTCCACCAACATTTTGATTTATCAGAATGATGCCGATCAAAAATGAGAATGGCTCGATTTTTCATTTAGGCGCCAGTCGGTGGCGCTCGTAAGTCGGGAGAAAGGGAGAACTCGAATTTCCCAGAATTATTAGGTGTGGGAAAAAGTGGCATTTTTCCCGTTAAATGTAATGGGAAAAACGTCACGAACTTTTTCCCACACTTAATAATATGTGCCGAATTTAGAAAATAATTTTTCATATGGAAATATTAGTCACATCGCACTGAAATTCGGCACAGTTGCCACGAATTCAATTTAGAACTGACGGATCAACTTAGGTTTACATTAATTGATGGAATTTTAAAGTAATTAAATTAAATTTTGGGTCTTTCTTCGTGGTCCGCGCCTCTTTCTCAACGTTCGCTAACGCAACAAATTCGTATTTACTTATCTATTTCAGGCTAATTAAAGCGATCACGATGCCAAAAGATAATAAATCAAAAAATATATTAAACATAATGTTAGACTTCGAAATTAATAGCATTCTCGGCTAGAGCGGCTGAAATCTCACTAAGAATTCGGAGCGACGAGCGACACGCGCGTCGCAGACTATGATTGGTACTCAATAGGTTATTCTTATTCTGAGAGATTATAGACGTTGAGATGTTTCGATCGGATTAATTTTTCTTAAACCTCGTGTAGGATGATAATAACATGACAGTCGTAACATATGGGAACGATTTCTTGACTTGGAGTTATCCTGCCTGGAATTTCATCGCAATACGTCGCTACGCGGCACGCGCCTTACGGGTGCTTCGATTGGCTCATGCGACATGTCACACGATGTTGGACAACAGAATCATACCACGTCGAATAAGTTTCTCGCTAGGAATATCGGCAATTAGAAATACTTTAGATAGACGATATGAGATTAAATAACGAAAAATAATTTAGCGCAAAACGAAAAAAAAAAGAAAATAAAATTATTTTTCTACGGAGGGCAGAACGTAAAAAGCTTTTGTTTTGATGTCTGTTTGGACTATAATTAATAGATCAGAATAATAGATATAATTAATAGATAGATATAATTAATAGAATCAGAATTTTTCCCTTCTTTTTTCTTTTTCTTTGCGATTAATGTTTTAGGTGTATAATTAAAAATTATTCATTAATTTCAACATAATTGACACTGATTCGCTGAATGGTCAAAAACTGGTTTTTGACTAAATCGATAGAATTTAAGTGCGATGGTGAATTTTTGTTTTAGTGAGCTATCTTTTATTATTTTACAATAAATCGTTTTTGCTTCCCCAACAAATTTACCTTTCAATAATTTTAATACATTTTAGATTATTATTAGAGTTTGTTTTTATATTATAGTTTTTATATTATAGTTTCTGATAATAGATTGAGGTGACTCACTGAAATGAATTAGTTTATAAAAAAAAAATTTTTTTATAATTACGTCATACAATATTGTCTCTGAGGATGGTTTAAAAGTAAGCCAAAATGTAAGCGGATTAATTATTAATAAAATTGTTTTGTTAATCATATTGATTTGCATAAGAATTACCGTGCTTGACTCTTGTTAAATCCACTTTGTATCATGACGGAGTCTTTAGAAATTAATTTATATTTAGTTATAAAAATAACAAATATTCTAGAAACTAGAATTAAGAAACCACCACTTTTCTTTATAGAACTGCATCAAAAGGAAAATAGCATGATAGTAAAAAAAATCTGTTAAATATAATAATCACTTTTGAAACCATATGAAAAAAATTAAATCAATGTTCCAGATATCAAGCATATTAGCATACGAAGAATTATTGCTTCAGAGGACCAAAATGCATCAAAGGAACAGGAAAACACCTAACTAACTAATGATTGTACTAAAAAACATATGTTTAACGAAGTAAAATGCTGCAATTGCGAAGGAAACTATCCTGTATGTTACAAAGGCTAAGTAATTACATCAAAAACTATTTCCTTAAGTTAAGGGAAAAAATAGAAGCAGATCCAAATACGAAATCAAATTTAAGGAATGAACAACAAAGCAGAAACAAGATCAACACAACCAACTACAAGTTATGCTGAGTTATGCTTGAGAAAAGAAAATCCTATAAATTAACCAAACCTAGAAGATAATAATATTTATAATAACAGTGATCCACCAGTTATGACACCAAACACACCTGGCCAACAAATTGAAAGAAATGATAACGCTTTTTATGGGGAACACTCTTTATAGATACAGTGTTAAATCTATTAACAGCCCTGATCACTAAAATGAAATAATGGCCCGTATATACATAATTTATATTAAATACATAATTTATATTAAATATTATATTAAATATGAAATATATATTAAATACATAAATATTAAAAATAGGAATCTGGAATGCCAACGAACTTATTCCAAGAAGCAATGAACTTAAATATTTCTTATCCAAGCACAACATAAACGTAATGCTTATTTCAGAAACAAAAAAGCTACCTAAAAATCTCAAATTATACAATCTACGATACCCAACATCTATGGATGACATAGCTCTAATTATTAAAACAGCTATTAAGCATCATAAAAACGAGAAGTATTCTCAGAACTATCTACTACAATCAACAAGTATCACTATAGAAGATTGGATAGGACCTATTACTTTTTCAGCTATATGTAGCTCGTCAAAGCACGCAAACAAGAACATTATACTAATTATTTCAAATCACCAAAAAAGGCTCATCGCTGGTGGCGACTATAATGCGAAACATGATGATCTTAAGTAATTCAAAAGGAAAGCAATTATACTTAGCAATGTTGCAAAATAATCTACACCTGATATCTACAGATGAACCCATCTACTGGCTAGCTGATTGTAGAAAAATACTAGATGTTATAGATTTCTGTATTGTGAAAAGGATAATAACGCACTACTTCAAAGCAGAATTATGTTATGACCTAACATCGGATCATTCCCCAATAATAATTACAGTTAATACAACTATAACTACAACTATACTACTACTACTACAACTATAAATACTACAACTATAAATATAGAGTAACCTCTAACTCTGTCCAATGCAAAAACAAATTAGCGTCTAATCAGAGATCTTTTAAACGAATAAATAACATATAAGATATCACTGAAAACTAACGAAAAATTAGAGATGGCAATAGATAGTCTCAATATTAAAATACAAAAAGCGGTCTGGGAATCAACTCCTACAGCGCATAATGTTAGAAATTCAATGCATTGTCTACTAAATATTAAACTTAAACTGCAAAGAAAAAAACTTCGCAAAAAATAGCAAACATCAAGATCACCGAATGATAAAACGAATTTAAATAAAATCGAAAAGCAATTTAAAAAATTAATAAATAGCGAATAAAATGATCGAAAAGTTTTTCTTAGAAAAGTTTTTCTTAGAGCTCATTCTTACAGAAGCAACAGACTACTCACTATGGAAAATCAAAGAAGTTAAAAAAGAATTCTAATCAACTAAAATTACCTTCGGTAAAACAAGAAAACGGAAAATGGACAAGAACCAGTAAAGATAAAATCAAATTATTTTTCGAACACCTTAAAAAAGTATCCGAATGCATTTTTTTATATCTTTAATCAATATTAATATTATTGCTGAAAATATTGATATATTAAACATATATTGCGTTCGGGCAGATGCTACCTGTTTTATTTTTTTATTTTTATATTGGGTGTAAAACAAAAATAGAATGACACAAATAGCGCAAATAGCGCTAATAGCATTTTCCCAAATTCTAAATATTGTCTACATAAAAATTTATTAATTTTATATTATTATTATTTAATTATTAATTTTATATTTTACCATTTGAAATAAATAAATTTATTAATACTCTAAAAAAGATCTACAAGAAATTAATTACAAATGTGTGCAATTATATTTAAAATTGAAAAAGTGTTTATATATAATCTCTTTCTCTTGTTCACATTTATTGTAAAGAAAAGCTCTGATGCATTACTATCATATACTTTTATAAGAAGGGCGTAATGATGATCGTATAATAGTGAAATATGATACTACTGATAACAGTTTACGCTGCGCTAGCGTGAGTTCGTCTCGCGAATCTTGTTCTGTGTTTTACTTGGTGTTCTGATTCAAAATATATATAACAATTCTCAAGTCAGCATTGCCATTTTGAATTACTCTCCTTATTCCCCAATCTTGCTCCAGCAGACTTTTTAATCCCTAAGCTAAAGAAGGTGATGAAAGAGACTCGATTTAAAAACATTTCGAATTTTAGAATCATGTGACAATAAGATTTGTTACAATTTCTAAAAGCTGTACGAACATTGTCAGAAGTGTATTACCTCTAGCGGATTATTTTGAAGGACAATGAAAGTCATTCGTATATTAATTAAATGGTGTTTATTTTTTCACTCACCGAATTTTATTGCTACATATGTCTTATTATAATTTTAAGTTGTGTATATTATAATCATATGATCTTTGGTATAATAAGAATATTATAAGAATATATTTTATCATTATGTTGTAGAGCCAATATTTGGCAAGGCAATTTTCCTACAGAGAATACTGAAGAAGACGGATACAAAGGCACATCACCAGTTATAATGTTTTCGCAGAATAGATATGGTTTGCATAATATTATTGGAAATGTTTGGGAATGGACAGCGGATTGGTGGATAACAAAACACTCAAGCGATCGATTAATAAATCCAGTAAGCATTTATTTATTTAAATACTTTCTTATTTAAGTGAAAATGGAATAAAGTATGTATTTTATATATTATATATATATATATATATTATATAATATATATATATATATATATATATATATACCATATATTTATATATATATATATATAAAGCAAATAAAAAAATCCTATACTGGTGAAATATCTCGAAAACTAAGCATTTTCGAAAGAAATGTTTTCTACAAAAGTTGTAGGGTTTTAAATAATCTATTTACTGATCTGATCAATGTTGTTCAGGACCATGTTTTGTAGAAAACATTTCTTTCAAAAATGCTTAATTTTTGAGATATTTCATTGATCCTGGAATTTTTACTCACCCTGTATTTACCGAATGTTTAAAAAGCGTTACAAATTCTATCGTGGAAACAGAGCATTATTGAGAAAATTGTTCAGTAATCCTACAAAAGTTGTAGAGTTCAAAAAGGTCTATTTATCATCTTATCAGTTTGACCTTGGGTGACGTCATCAAGATCAAAGTCACATCGATTTTTTAAAATGAAAAATACTATATTTTTGCTTCCAGAATCTACTAGCTGATGTCAAGAGCTTTCCGAAACGCAATAAGAAAATATTCTTTATGAAGTACTTTACGAAAAGTTACAGTACTAGGTCCAATCGATGGCTAAAACTTCTTGAATTTTGTTCAGAATAATGTCCTGGATAACATTTGTCAAGAGAAAAGCCATTGGAGATTATATCTCTTTTCTTCATTTTTTACGTAAAAGTGAATTTTTAACGCAAAAATGAAAATAAGAAGAATAATCTCCAATAATCTTTATATTGACAAATGTTATCCAGGACATAATCCTAAATAACATTCAAAAGTTTGGTCGGATACTTTGGATAATGCCAATGATCCTGTAATTTTTAAACATCATAATTCAAAAAGTATTCAATAAGAAATATCTTTATTATAGTGTTTTGGAAAGCTCTTGACATCGGTTATTAGATTCTGAAATTAAAAATGGAGAATTCCGTTTTAAAAAATCGATGTTACCTGACCTTGGCGACGCCATCTAAAGTCAAACTGATAAGATCAGCAAATAGATCTTCTTGAATTCTACTTTTGTCAGTTTTTCATAATGCATAATGTGTTTCCAAGATAAAAACTTGTAATACTTTATTTTTAATATTCAGTATACATTATATATTATAATAAGATGGTTCTTGTCGATTTTTAGATTGGTTCTTCTAGTGGTAGTGATAAAGTGAAGAAAGGTGGCTCATATCTATGTCACAAAACTTATTGCTACAGATATAGATGTGCTGCGCGTAGTCAAAACACACCTGATACATCAGCTGGAAATTTAGGTTTTAGATGTGCTGTATCAGCATAGGAAGAGATTAAAACTTCGAACTTCTGGATATCAAGATTAAATATGAATAAAAAAATTACATTTTATTTACGTTTAAAATTTATGTCAGAAATTTGTACCTACATAAAATTATAATATGTTACGTTTAATAAAACTTTTTTAAATAAAATAAAAGATATTTTGGAAAAAGAAATTAATTAAATACGAGAAAAATATCGATTTTCAATTGAAGTGGATCTTAGAGCTTAAGATATTTCTCCTAGAAATTGAGTTTCTTCAGATTTTTTTGAAATTTGGATATTTAAAATAATTTAACATAATTTTAACTATATATAATTAAAATTTAAATGACCTAGAGGTATCGAAATGAAGATATTCACTTTCAAAGTTTTTAACACGTAAACTTCTATATAAGCCTTGCCGAAGTAACGTTTTAATACTTTGCGGCAAAAAGCTTTTACTTGGGAAATCTTTTGCTCTTTATCATTGAACGACAACGAAGCCGCCAGTCTTGCGACGATCGACGTCATTGTTGGGAGGCCCGGATCATTCAACGACAGCTTGTGCGCACATCAAGCGATTCATAGGAAACTATTCAGTGACAATCATGTAAATCATCAGAGTAGGTTTTACGCGATTCGAGATGTTCTAATTTCAAAATATCTAACGACGACGCGTCAGTGATTCTCAAAAGGCAATGCGTAACGTTTAAAGTGCATGCGAATTCGCACATATGTTGAATCAATAACCGTACTCCCGCGATAGCAGTTCAGTCTCAAGAACGTAAGGTCAAACTATTATAGATAACTATTGGTCTGAATACAATCAGATTCAATCACGATTCGAATTAATCAGAAAGATCGAGGTTCATGACCGTGTTAGTTTCGAAGACGCGTTTTACACATTATCCGCTAGAATTCGCGAGCTATTAAACCCAACACTTCCGGTCCCGCGCGAGGTGGCAGCGTCGACATTTAGCGTTCGTGAATCCTCGGATAACATTATGCATTGCCGAAGCTCAATCTCCCGACATTCTCGGGTAGCTATGATCAGTGGTTCCCATTCTACGATAACTTCATCGGTAATACACATGAATGTGTCGCTTAATAACATTCAAAAGAAAAAAAAAACAAAAATATAATGTACGAACAATGAGAGCACAGCGTGAGAATTGTTATGCAATTTATATAGTAATTATAAATTCTTCCATATAATATATTAGAAACAATGACTTTTCAATACAGACTTCGTACGTTTCGGTTTACTTCAAATCATCTTCAGCAAATTCGTAGAACATAATATATGTCGGAAGTAGAACCGTTGGACATTGTTGAAGTTATGCTTTATGTGAAACTTAGGATGAATATCTCTCAATTGTTTGGTAGGGAGTAGTCCATTTTCTGTCTCTCCGCTATTTAGTCAAGTGACTAACAGAGTAAAATAGGTATAATAATTTCTATTAGAATTCAATTTTTGCTTATCTTATTCACCCTCAATTCCCATAGATCACAACTCGGTCGCTTAAAACGCAAGTCAAATTATAGAAGTCAAATTATAAAAAATACGATTAATGAAACGCATTTGTTCTTAATTAGAATAAAATAATAAATTTATAAAATGAACAATATACAATATATAATCGTCAAACCTGTATTATCGAGATAGAAGTTAGAGGAGATATAATCAAATATGATGTAATCAATATGATATCATCAATGATATAATCAAAATCCATCAAAAATATAATCTAAGCGCCACATTCGTGGAAATATACAAAACATACGCGTGGAAATATACAAAACATACGCGTAGCACTATAATAAAAACAAAAACTTTAAGATGAGTACATAATGTCATTGTTTGAATTTTTCTAAAATGCTTACATAAAAATGGTAACTCCGAGTATGATTGCAAATTCAAACCATTTGATTGCAATTTGAAACTGCATCGAATATGCAGTTCATTTCCGAAATGAGCCTTCTCCTCAATTGTCTTCCTCTATCTAAGATTTTTACTTTTTCCCAATTCAAATTCATTCTGTGTTCCAATCTATGCTGTGTGATCACAGTTTCACAGGAAGTTTTTTTGATGTCATTTTTGTATTCTTTAACTCTTATTTTTAATAAACATCCTATTTGTTCAACGTAGGTTGCATCATAGTCTCGACATTCTATTTTAAACAATATTTTTGTTGGAACTTGAAGGGAGTCTGTTCTTATGGCTTTTTATAATTCCATCTAATTTATCGATGCTACGGTAACAAAGATTCGCCTCTGTCCCTCGCTATGTTTTTGAATTTATCAAAAATTGCAGGCAAATAGGGAACCGTGATCCAACTGTTCCTCGCATTTTCATCTTCCACTGTTACATCACTGTTACACTGTTTTGATGTCTTGATGAATAAAAGATTTAATTGTAGAATTAATGACGCTGAAAATGAATTCAATAAGATAATTATTTTCCATGAAACTAGTAATTATAAATTTTATGTTTTTTGTAATACTTAGGATGCGACAACAAAAGAGCCCTATCCAACATCCCGATAATAACTCCTTTCTTTTGTGTTAGCGGATGAAGAGAATGAAAATTCATGATCTACCGGAAAATGACGGTTTGTGAAACCAATCAAATTCTATTACATTTTTGTTCATGATTAGTGTTACATCAAGAAAATTTAATTTGTCCCCTTCAATTTTCAGTGTGAACTTGATTCTTGAGTGTATTAAGTTGAATCCAGAATTTCATTAACAGAGTCATATGGAAACTGCCAAAGCAATATCGTCTACGTATCTAACATAGAATGGTAAGTCAATTCTCAAACTCTTCAATACTTTATTTTTTAAATATTCGAGCACTATATCTGCCATGATGGGGGACAGCGGAGAGCCTATGGGAGTGCCGTAGGTCTGTCTGTAAATTTGATTGTCGAATGCGAAAAATATCGAATCCAAGATCAATTGCACTGCTGTAACAAATTTTTTTTTCGGAATATTTTATTGGCAAATTTATATTTTATTGTGTTTCCATTTTTTCCTCAAACATTCGATGATCAATTCCATCGGAATGTGAACAAGGATACAACGTCTAATGATATGAAAGCAAGTCCATCATCTATAAATTTACTATTTAACTTTTTTACTAACATAAAACTATTATCAATATGGCTCTATTTTATTTAAGAGGGAAGAATCGATAAGTCTATTTTTTTTACTCCTAATCGATTTTTATTAAATAATTTTTAGCCACAGCATTCTAAAGATTTAGAATTCTCGTATGAAAAACAAAAGATCCGGGTTCGATTCTCGATCGAGATAATATTTTTCGCAATAAATTTATTTACAATTTTTCAGTACATTAACATTTTTCTAATATGAGCATCAAAATATTAAAAATTGCTTTTCAATTTGATTTTATTATAATATTGATATTATTGATATTATTAGTATAATAGTACCTAGTCTAATTGCGTCCGTTTATAAGTCTGGAGAACTAATTCGGCTCGCAGTTCGAATGACTACAAATATGTATATATATATATATATATATATATATATATATATATATATATATATATATATATATATATATATATAAAATATACTACACACATGTGTGTTTGTTGTGTGGGTTTGCACAC
>Ga0157364_1004006_pt1 | contig 14539 bp, 9 predicted proteins | sample AttsexASBM2_FD_111476 | JGI IMG/M metagenome (GOLD analysis project Ga0157364, IMG submission 111476) | Fungus gardens microbial communities from leaf cutter ant in Ribeirão Preto, State of São Paulo, Brazil - Atta sexdens ASBM2 | ecosystem: Host-associated > Fungi > Mycelium > Unclassified ... | reverse complement strand
TGTGTGTGTGTGTGTGTGTTTTAATCTTGAATATATTGAGAGGCTCAAAATGCGATACACAATTGACATACATTTGAAACAACTTTCTAAATTAGTCTGATTAAAATTATTTAAATTTTATTGATACCAGAAAAAATATTTATGTAAAATAGTAATAAAATGTTTTATTGCACAATTAAACATTATATAAATTATATTTCCGAGAGATAAGTATTTATGCATACTTGGTATACAAATATTACATATATTATATATGAATAATAAATAGTATTATATTTTATTACTATAGCTTTATAAAGAGAAAAATCTAAAATTTTGCGTTATTTTTCTTTTTCCTATTTTTTCCTGTTTTTTTTCTGTTTTGTATTCCAATACGAATTAATAATAATAATAATAATAATAATAATAATAATAATAATAATAATAATAATAATAATAATAATAATACTAATAATACTAATAATAATACTAATAATAATACTGATAATAATAACTTTATTGCATGTACTTACAAAATCAATTCTCAACAAAATAATATATTTTAATAAAATGTGACAATAGTACAAAAAGCATCTCTATTTGCTAATTATTTTGCTAGTCATATCAAGCTTTCATAAAAATATAACAAAGAATAGAGTCACATATAAAGACAGATCGTAATTTTCCATTTTTGAAAATGTATGATTTAGAATGAAGTATAGCGGATATGAAATAAATTGCATGTCAATATGCGTTCCATAATACCGACTTATTCTGAGAAATAAAGTATCCGGATAATGCAGGTGGATAGTAAGCAGCTATAAAGATTGCAGCATACGAGAAATCCTACTAGCCTGAAGACATCTCTTCAAGAGCTAGCACAACATAAAATACTGATTAAAAGGTAAAAAGAATTGATGGTATTCCGCGCGATCGGATTAATGAAAATCGCATTCGCCGCCGCATAGTGGCGACTAATAGCGTCAAGGTTCAACGATGTGAAGCAAATATATAGGTCGGTGTAAGGCAGAAAGAAGACCATCTGCTCACCTACCGCCGCCGGTTAAACTCTCGTAGCTCTCGTTTTCCTTTGCGGTCGGCCGCAATAATAATTATCGCTAATAGTGCCGGAATGCTTAAACAGAGTTAACGTAGGCTGCCCTGGAAATACTGCGCCATTTCAGTCGGGTAGATCCGCGAGAAGTAACTTTGCACGAATGAACGTACACAATATTTCGTGCACCAATTGGAACTTTATTGACATTTCATCCGGAATTTGCGAACGAATGTTTGAATTTTTTAACCATAACCATTGTGTTCTCTTGAAATTATAGCGATTTACAAATTCAATCCTCCGTATGCATTGTCTGCAATCATATTTTTACTCCATCTGCAATCTGAGTCTTTTTTGTTCAATTTTTTTTACTGTTATATAGCTTTCAAAAAATATAGAAAAGCTCAGGATTACTTTTCAACATTTCTATTGTATTACAAAATAGCTTTTAAACTCAATCAATCATTAATTTAAAATTTTTTGTTTAATAAAAATGAAAATTTGAGCATAAATGAGGAAGAAATGGAAATTTGTTTAAAAATATATAACTTAACAATATGGAATCCTCCTTTCGGAGAAATTTAAAAGTGAAATTTCACTTGTGACAAGAAAAGACTCAGATTACAAATGGAGAATTAATATCAAAGAAATCATGTGAAGAAATTAAATTTAATTGTAACGAATTCATGATACAGTTGCTATTAATTATTATTATGTTGTCATCATACCAATGTTAATCTTTTAAATCACTTAAGAATTTGATGAATTTATTCTTGATAATTTTTGCTAATAGATAAATGATAAAAATTGCATATATATATATATATACATGTATAAAAGATATGCGTTTTCAATTCGTTCACTATTAATGAAATCCAAGTAAGATACGTATAGGGAAGAGAAAAAATAAAGAAAAGAAACCGTCCGCAAGAACGCAGACGGTTGTGAGGATCAATCGCACGTAAAGCGTTCCTTAAAAAATACTTCCACCTGCGCACAAACTTTCTCTTCTTCTTTGCTTTCTACTTTTTTTTTGCATTTCTTTGCGCTGCGCGACACACACATATTCCGCCTTGCCGCCGAACAAAGTTCTGGCGGTCTTCCTCCTCCAAAGCTTGTCCTCAGGGAAAAAGAGGTACTATCCTAGGAACAGGAGCTCTCTCACTACGTACTTCATTACGACTTAATTCATCTTAGCAAGAACTCCTCGCGGACAATAGGAATCCTTCTTCTTTGTCCTATATCCCTAAGGAAGAAAATGCACCGAGGTGGTCGAATCAAGGATGTAATTTATTTCAATAATTTATAGATAGAAACAAAATGTTCATAAACAAATAATATATTATTTAAATTTATTTTATATTATTCAAAATTATTTCACTTTACTCCAAATTAAACAATACGCACAATTACATTTCTTTTATTGAGCATATAAATAATAGTAAGTAACTATATTCTGATAACAAAAATTAGGATATCGCACGATCGACGTATAAGGCGTTTTTCAGCAAGGACACAGTCAGACATTGTATAACACAGTGAATCATTTCACTCTTGTTCAACATAGACTAACAACAAGGATGTAATAATTCACTGTATTACACTGTATCTGACTGTGTTCCTTGCAGGAAAACACCCATAATGTATCGCAAAAAATGATAGCAGCACTTTTTAATACAAATATTAAGTTCGTCAAATTACAATTAAAATTGATCACTGTTTTAACATCTTTACTCTGTCAAAACTCTCTTAGTATAAAATTCTGAAACAAATTTACAAATTTAAAAGATGTTACAAATAAAATTTATAAGCCGCGCATATGTATAGGTTGAAGTTAATTTTTTTCGCATTATTGATAACATGATTCTTTTTATGAAATTCTCTGAAGAGAATTTCACGATGGTTGAATTATATTTGCACGGTTTAATGTTGATTCTTCTCATTGCCTTGTGATGAGAAGAATGCGACCCGCACTGAAATGAAGAAGGTAGAAGCGTAGAAAAAGTGGGCCACTGCGTCGCATTTCCAGAGTGGATTGCTTCTTACGTGAGCGGCGCGCTTGGTCGGAATCTCCTTCGACACGAACGAATGTTGTACATACCCATTCCAATCTGAATAAAAAGAGGGTTGGGCCATGGCAAATTGATTGGTCGACCGGGGTAATCCCTATCTTGTATGTAGCCGGATATTAGTAATTTTCGATAAGAAGGATCGGACGCGGCGGAGCTTTGTCCAGGAATCAAATTGGCGGCAGCCCTAATTGGTAGAGCGGAGACGAAAATAATGGATGATAGGCAGTATGTGTAGCGATAATACAATTATGTTACATTAGAGTGACTTATTATAATGCGGAATAAACGCCGGTAAAGGGTGTTGAAGTCTAATTAGATCGGTGCGAAAATAAAGAAGGATAAAAAACGCAATAAAGGTAAAGAAACGCACGGATCACGGGAGTTGTTTATTGCAGTTGTTATACAAATAATTCATTTTTAATGTATAATATATTTATGAATTCGACAAAAGATTTTATTTGATAAGTTTAATGACTACTATTAACATAACTAATTTTCTACTAAATCTATGAAATTATACTGCACATAAAATTCTCTTAAATAAGTTATCCACAATTGAATTTTTTTTTAATTTTTCTACTACTTCATACAACTATAATTAAATACTTATAATATCTTTACACGTCTGATATATTATTCTTTTAGTTCAAATATCACCAACTTAAAAAAAATCATCATCCTTTTTGAGTTATGACAATTCTGATATCTTAATCAAAATTATAACAAATCCATAAATAAATTTATTTTGGACATATAATTGTGTGCCGATTACTTTTCAAACTTGTAATACAATAAAATTGAAATAATAATTCTCATCAGGGTGCAGTCATATATTGTAAATATTTAAATACATATTCTCTTACTTATTGCTAGTTGATTTGTTCGTATGACCTGATTTTGTTTTTAACTTATTATTGTTTAAGTTAGTTGATGATTTTGAAGATTAATAGAATAATCTTTATCTAACTCACACATTTATAACTCGACAATTATATTTTTTGAGTTGTGTCACTTTCAAAGTAAGCGATCGATATCTATATTTCACTCGGGAAAGAGATTTACAGAATGTAGGATTAACAGAGAATACGCGGGCGTTATCTCGATACATTGCTGTATGCAAAGACACAGACAGCAACGGGATAACCGGCGTGCAATCCCACTGTGCTGAATCGTCAGCATTTACGTGCGGGGTGTCTTACCGAGAGTGATAAAGTCGACGCCAAATGCGCGCCAAGCCACGGTCAAAGTGTAGACGAACTTCAGCGACGAGGATGGATCCCGCCCTGCGCTCTGTGGAAGTTTAGGGCCACGAGGTGGTTGCTCGATGGAAGTTGGACAAGTTTGAATGTGCCTGATATCAAGGTAGGCACGTAGAGACGCGTAAATTTCAGATGCAGATGCGCTCCACGGCCCAGGAACGACGCGACGCCAACGGTGCGGTGACGATGCTCGTGTGCATAACACAACGGTCGCGCTTCGTATCCCGGCGTTTCGTGCGAAAATAAATGCGCTATATTTTGCGTATTCAGCAACCGCCGCTGAAACAACAAACTGGACATTCGCGCGCGGGAGTAGAATACAATTATTCTCTGCACTAATTTCGTCCTCGGGGAATAGCCCGTTCATTCGTTTGTAATGAGCGGGGAAAAAACGCAAGCTGTTTTCACAAGAGAAATTAAGGAAATGTTTTGTAAAGAAGGAATGGCTAATTTTTTTTTAAGCGGAAATGCTACTGGGTTTGTCCGCGGATAACGCGAACGATGCAGCATGTAACACTTTTAACCCAGACAATACGGCGTCACCCGTTGCGTGTATCTTCACGCTGCACATTGATTATGTTCGATATAAAGCTAGGCTGAATTATCATTGTTTGTGTATAATTATGAGAGGATAACGCGTCAGCTGAATTTAACGCTGAGGCTTCGCGTTCTAACAACCATTTAATTCGCTTACCATCACGTTTGCCAAACCAAGCAGAAATAACTTTTAACATTAAGCAACGATGTTACACGTTGCATATTACAAATTCGCAATTGTTTTTCTTTTCGTTGGGGTTCATGAAGCCGAGACACTACGTCGTAGGTATACTATAAAATTATCCCCGTGAAAACTTTACGTCTCCGGGCGAAATGTGGAACGCAGCGAACACGTGTGTGTACCAAGGAGGAATAGGCATTGTCTCCGTGGCTTACGCGCGGAAAAATTTCGCGCCTCACGAGATGTTACGCGTGGAATCATGCGGAACTGATGCGTTTTCGAAGTTACCGAAACGCATCACTTCCTACCGAGCTGAGAACGAATAGAGAAAGTTTGTGCTCTCGTCGAAGAGAAAAGTCGAGGAGAGAATGAAAAAAAAAAGAGAAAAAAGCAACGAAAATCATGGAGGATATGGTAAACGCATATGATGAAAAATTGTGAATATATACATTAATAAAAAAAAATGCTTCATTAAAAGTCGTATATTATTTTGACTGTTTGTATTAGTAATATTTTTTTAAAACAAAATATTGTAAGATGAAATAATGTTCCTACAGTATGCATTTTTATTTTCATTTAAAAAAAGGAATAATTTAATAATTTAATTACTAAATTATAAAATTTTTTAATAATATGAAAAAATTACAAATTTTTCTATATTATATTATATTATATTTCTATATTATATTATATAATATTATATTATATTTGAAAATAATATTAAAAGTTTGGCGATTTAGAATAAAAAATTAATGAATTAAAAATTAATAAGTAGACATATGTTTTTAAAAAATAATTAAGATGAAATAAAAAAAATTTTATTTAAATTATAAAATTGTATTGTTAGATAAAAAAGTGATATTAGTTAAGATTATAGAATAAGAAATCCGCACGGTTTGTCAATTAAAAATTGAAACGAATGAGCGGTAGTAGCATACGTCCTCTTATTTGATTCTTACGGTAATTTTCGGTTACATTTACGCTTCTTTTTTACGAGCGACGGATATCGAATCTCTGCGAGATTTTCACTGGTACAGTGCCGAGACGTTATTTCAACGATTTCGCGGTTTTCCAGGCCTGGGATTTCAATGGAAACGGTCCAGCCTCCGTAAATTTTTCCTCACTTCTCCATCAGTGCCCACCTTCTTTCTCCGGAAGAATTCCTGGTTTTCAGCTCTGAAGTTTCTACATTCGTTCTCGGTTCACAGCGCTGCGAAAAGAAGTGGTGCGTTTCAGTACCTTCGAAGCATACTTTGTCAGCTTTCGCGTTTACCTTTTTCTTCCGATGTGTCACTCGCGGGTTCCGAAACTCGACATTAATGGCGATTTATAATATGGAAGGTTGTACAATACGGAGAAGAAAATGGAAGGAAGGAAGCAGCAATAACTATGGGACGTTACGTTGAAATTCGCGGTTCTTATAATTTCTTTTTATATTTAGAAGATTTTTTTATATTTTTAGCAAAAACCAATTAATTTTTATATTTTTAAATCTGATTGAAAAGTTTATCTTGCTGAGAATCAATCTTTATTATTTTTTAAATTTATTACCTTCATAAAGCTATATGCCATCATTTTCTTTTATATATATCGCTTTAAAAGAAAGGAATACACTTTTCTCCTGTCGTCGCGTCTACTTAATATTCTTTATATTTCACTTCATATAATCTTTTCTTTCCCGATTGTCGAGACATATCCGTAAAAACTCGCTGGATGATTCAAATTAAATTTTCTTTTCTTCGCATTTTATGCCGGTCTTCCGCCAAATTCGTAAGATCTTAAAGTAGTATTTGAGCGCCTTTATTCTTTTTGGTCGCATTAATTTCTATTCTAGTTAAGAGTTTGAATTACAAAGGACTTTCACCGGAAAATATTTCTTCTTCTGTCCGGAAATTAAAGCAATTAAGTCAACCGGTGCATCGCTGCAAATTACCTTTGCAGCGCATATAATGACATCCATTATTGTTGTTTTACATGACTTTTTTCATTTTTAATGTTCTCTATGTATACTGCTTTTTTTATTATTGCGGATATTAAGTAAAATGCAATAGAATCATAATTTGAGAGAGATAGAGAGAAGAGGAAGAAAGATAAGAAAAAAAAAATCAGAAAGTTTATCAGTAGAGGATGGTGAATAAACCCACATCTCTCTAACCAAAATATCTCGATTATGTTCATCATGTCTGTATAAGTATGGGAAAAATATTCACGATCAAGATGGATTCTTCGTCTATTCGATGACGAGGAAATGGAGAGAGGTCGAGGAATTTCATGGGCACCACCTTGTCTGCGCTATACTTTATTCCCTCAGAAAGGATTCGACCGATTCGTGCGAGATGGGCCGAATATGGTCGATATATCATCGCTCGGGATCAAACTGTATCCACTATCGACCGATCGGCAATATCATCTCTCCGTCTGCTAACTCGCAAATCTCGGAAAATGCCTTAAAGAAAGATGGATGTAGTACATCAGGGATGAAAGCTCGTGCAGATCAAATTCTCCATGAAAGCTCATAGACCATTTATTGGATTGATGTCAAATAAATTAGTATCTCATAAAAATTGTCATCTACTCCAGATCGAGAGTGCGAAAATAAAAAATAGAATTGTTTTAGCGATATACATTCTCTTAACAATAATAATTTTCGTAAGTGGAAAGATATTATGGAATATGACAAATGAATATCACGATGTATGAAGAAAGCAAATACTCGTGCAATTTATATTTTTAGTACTCTTGAGCACTACGGAGATTCAATTAGCGTTAAAACATTCGGTGCCATGTTTAGCTTATTCAACATGTTATTATTCATCGTCATTGTATTATTCTTATTACTTTCAATGTTTCTATCATATTATGTCAGCATGCTTTATCTCAGTTTCCTTTTTCTTATTGATCTGCTTGCATTCAAAATTTTAGAAACATTTTCCATTTAGAACTATCTCGAGTAAAAGCATACTTTAAAATACAACAGTCTTTATTTTCTTGAAAAGTTGAAATTGACTTCAATCACTTTACATATGAAATGATACGTTGTGAAATGATACATAACAGTTGAAAATTTAATTAATCTTTGAGGAATTACTCTACTTTGTAAAAAGAAAAAAAAAGATTGTTTGATCAATATCAATCTAATTTTGTTCTTAATTCCTAATTGCTTACTAGATTTTATTTCATTTTATATTTCATGAGACATGTATAAAATGAAACAAAATCTAGCAAGTATTAAGAGCAAAATTAAATGAGACTGATATTAATTAAAGGACCTGTTTTTTTTTCTTTTTACAAAATAGATCCTTGCATGGACGGGATGTTATCAAGAGTCAATTCAACTTTCAACTATTTACGTATGATAAAACGGACTACTATTTCACGCTCGAATAAGATCGCCCGTCTGCACACTTGGAAAACACGCGAACACACATACACGCGAACTAGCTTCTATTTTCTTGGTGTTTCTCAACCGTTTAGGTTCTTGCCTCCCACGAATTCCGTTCTCGAATCAGCCGAGCACTCCGCGCGCGCCACCTGAGCCAAACGACTGCCTGGCTACCTACCAAATTAACTTTTACTACCATCTTCCCAATTAATTTACAGGCCCGCGGCGCCACTTAATTGCGCGCATAAATTATCCACACCCTCGAGATTGTCCGCTCCGAGCTACTCGAGATATCCGCCGCGCCACTCTTGCCGCCGTCTCTCACATCTTCCTCTCACTATGACTGCGTTTTCACGGTCGTTTTCGACACCTATGTCGTATAGCCCACTTCGCGACGTCTTCACTTTCTTGCTAGATTTGCCATCGATTATTCGCCTAGAGAGATAATAGTTTACACGTGTGTCGCGAGAATGGTTATGTCGGATTTACATGATCATGATATTAATAATCAAAGTTGAATATAGATACAAAAAACACCAATATTACAAAATTAATTTGTGAAAAAAATTAATAGTATAAAAAAATAAATGTAAATATTATAAAAAAATGTAAGTTAGCCAAATAATTTAGACATTCTCTTCTATTTATTCTATTAATCGAATAATTTGCATTTGCGTCAATCTGCGTTAAGATAAATTAAAAATAATAGAATTATGTTGTATTAAATAATTATAAATGTGAAACTATTGTTGGACAAACGACAATGTGTGCAGTATTAATTAATTTGAAAATTCTAAAATAATACAAATACAATATATCTTAATTAATTAAACTTGCTGCTTCAACTATTGTAATACGATCCTTCTGTATCAGAGAGTCAATTTTTTCATTATCTCTCTAATTATTTTTATTAATTTATGTAATAATTTAATTAAAAGCGAGTAATTATTGATATCCCTTTTTAATTGCATCTCAAGACAGTTGATTTTAGTGCCTCAGTGATTTAGTGTTCCCGTTTCACCTCATGTAATTAATTTAATCGCAATTCTTACTGTTTTATGACGAGTTCTTTGATAAAGGGATTATTATTCGCTGGCAAACATATTAAGCGATTCTAGGTGAAATCATCCAGTATACTCGACGTGCAAATTTCGTTTCCGGTGGGGACGAGCGGAATTAACGTCAACCGCTGCGGGCAATTGAGAAAGTTTGACTTTGAATCTCGTCGCGATTCAGGAAAATTAACTAACGGCAACAGTTTCACTCTTTCGTTTGTCAGTTGAAACACAGGTGCGTGCATACGGGAAATAATATTGCTGACGTTGCATTATGATAAGTTTAGCAGAGTTAACGAAATTATTTCGAAATTACGTGTACTAAGATACTTAAGTACTAAACATTCCACAAACTGCAATTTGCGTTGAATATATAATATTAAAAAACTTTAACAATTAAATCACTAATAATTTATTTAACGAACAATTAAAAAAGATACGTTCTTTAATAAAATAATGTATTACTTATAAATAATTACTCACATTTTTGTATGGTATTTTATTTAACATAATATAATATATTTCAATACACAAATCTATAAATTTGCATTTAAGATTCTAGTATCTAAAGAAAAAAAAAAACAATTAATGAAATTGATTAGGAATAAATAATGAAAGCAACCTGTAATTACAAATGGAAATTCTTTCGTAGTTGTTTCATTTTTCTTTGCCGAGTCAATTGTCTCCTTTCCATCGAGCGAACAGCTGGAATTTTATTGTATCCATAGCTGTAACGTTTACATATTCATAGGACGTGGTCAAAAGTGATGTACGCAAGTACAGGAGGCGCGCAAGTGGGCTAGACGAACGAATTTCGTAGCGATTTCGTGCCCGTTGCATCGAGCGTGCCGATAATTCATTCGTGGATGCATGCTCGCGCACTACGTAATAGACAACCTCATCCCGGGTCGGTCGTATACACCGGATGTGTATTAATGACTGGCCAGGGTTTAAAATACTCTCGAAAACGGAGCGATTCGATGTTTGTAGTGGCGTTTCATGTACGCGACACGTTTTTCCTTCCAGTGACGCATCGCCAGTGCAATGGACCCAAATAAAAATGAAGTGGCTTTCATGGGAGAACATTACGTTAGATAAAGCGACGATAGTTATTCCGAAACGAAACGAAAAAGATTCTTTGAGGTAGAAACTGTTTCTCTACGTTCCCTATTGTTTCAAAAATTTGCATTTTCCTCAAATAATTCATCTAACTCTACCTCGAATACAGAAACTGCAAATAGTTATACGGAAGAGTATCAACGAGAGGAAGAGAGAACGTATTTCCTGCTCTACTGAATTTTAGACATCTTTCAAACGCACGAGTGCTGCGACACTTGTCAATCACGAGTACATACACGTTTCTCGTACGCGGGTTTCCCATTTTCCTCTTCATCTCGATGGTTTACCGCTTATCTCTTTCTGGGCTTCCTTTGTTGCTCCTCTTTTAGGCGGACAATAAATCCGCGGTCTATAAATCAGCGGCCATTTCTGGCCGGAACTTTTTGACAAGGCAATTGGGAATTGTTTGGTAAACGACGGTGGTGGGAACCGAAAAATCATGAGGTACGCGCTTTGCTGTGCCGCACTCTCATTCAATCCATATCCCAAACGAGCAACGGCCTCGCCCGGTTTTATTTATCGCGAATTCGCGGAATTTCGCCCCGGCCCGGAATTCGGTTGCTCGATCATCGCGCCGAAATTTTTGCTCTGAAATTTTCTCGTTTCCTATAAATCGCATGAATGGTAAATAGGTCGACGACGGATTTAATTACCGGATTGATCTCCACCTCTACGGATTTACTACGTAGATTTGCAAGCACAGAACATACGACTGAAATCTGATTACAAGCGCTTAGTTTTGCGCCGAAAGCACAAAATCGTGGAATTTATTTTTTCGGATTGCCCTCAACAAAAAACAATCAGTGTAGAGAAGTTGTATGAGATAAATCATTCAATTTTATGACATGAAATAATTTTTCTTCAGTTTCTATTGCAAACAGAAACTATTAAACAAACATTGTAAACTTTCAGGAAATGTTTATATTAATACTATTTGACCTATCTATTTTAACTCTCTGTGGTTTAACGTTTTTTTCACTGCTTTTCTAATCCAACTAACAGTGTCTTATTGCGTTTTTCGAAAGGTTTTTAAGCTCTAAAATAATCTAAAAAAATGTATGGTATAGTTTTTCAACATTTAAAATATGATTTTATAATGATTTGAAACGTTTTACTTTTTTTGTACGTCCGAATAATTCAAAATTGAAAGTTCGATCTGGATCTTCATAGTTCAGCTTAGATCAAATTTAAACATATACAATGAGTAATTCCTCATTTACAATTCTTCATTAAAGTTTCAGAAATAATTTAGTTAAAATGTAATAAAGTTAAAAGATTCTATATTCATTGTGCAATATCGTCAAATGTTCTGATTAGCTATTTACTTAATTATCTTGAAGAGTATTTATCTCATCAACATGACCGAGCGCAATCAGTAAATTGAGATTCGTTCATTTCGCCTCATCTAAAGCCAGCTCGATCGAATGATCAGTGCGGTGTAAGAAATAAGTCTGACTGACGGCAACTTGACGTATCTTCGGATGGTCTATAATTCGTTCGACGAAGATATACCGAGGAGGAAGAATCGAGTGGAACATGAGTTGGAGAAAGGAGAGAAATCGAGAGAGGGAAAGAGACGGAGACAAACAGAGAAGGAGACGAAGGAGAGCAGGGTACGATTTGGGTTAGCGCCAGCAACGCCGGCACTGATGCCGAGCGACGTCGGGGGTCCGTCACTTGGCGCCGCAATTGCTACGGTATGGCAGTGCCATAAAAGCCGATTCACATCGTCGAAGACGAGGGATCGCATGGCTGTTACCTCGGACGACCTCCGGGCTGATTGCTCGCGTTCGCATGCGAGTAATACGAAATAGATATAGGGTGCGTATGTGAGGAACGTACACGAAGGAACTACATGAAACAACGCTACTACATGTGATATGCGACCTTAATTTTAATGATACATTGACGAACGTGATGTTGATTTTTTGTGCTCAGAGAAAATTTTCTTTAATTGTTTCTTGAGATTTCTAAATTTTCTACAGATGTTTTTGCCATTAAGCCATTGGATTTGTATAATATTAAAGCAAATTCTACTTAAAATTCATCAGAAAAGATAGAAAGTTTTGTTAGCTATTTGTAAATTTATTTTATTGTAATTATTCATAAACAACTAAACAACTAAATGTCGCTAGCAACATTTTAGTTTTATATCTCTTATGTTCATTCACCTATTATTATTGTCTCAGATTCACAAATATTTAGTAGTAGCAAATGAACAAGTAAAATGAAAACTAATAGATTAAATAATCAAAGTGTATTAAACGGTAATTAAAGCAAGAATCACTAGATTTATGAGTGCAAGTATAGAAATCTTGCAATGGAAATTGAGATTTGTCATAGTTATTTGAAAAAAAGTTTCTATTTAAAATAAGACCACTTGATAATAAGAGGTGAAATTATCACAAGCATATAAAAATTATGTCTTCGATATAAACGAGCAAATCGAAACGGGCACTCTAAAAAGAAAGAGAGACAGAGAAAATAACTATTCTTCTTGTATCTTTCTCTTTTATTTCTCCTTCTTGTCGTATCTGCCGCGGACATTCACTAAAGTCCCCTTACTATAAATAGAACCGACTGTCTGCCTATATGTCTGCTATGTCGCGAAATATACGAGTGGCGCACGAGTTCCTCGTCTGCAGAGGCGTCTCGACGCCTCTCATCATGATCGAGATAATCCGGGCGCGCTGCACGACGACCGTTTCGTTATACTTATAGCAAAACGCGTCTGCGGTATAATATAATGAGAGGTCAAGGATTGATTGTACATGACACGTTTTACGCGCGGATGCTGAATCATTGATTGGATAGATTTGAGCACATAATGTCAATGAAAATATCAAGGAATAATGCGATTGCTTTAAATTATACGTATTATTTTTAAGAAAATTTTTTATTCACAATTATTTTTGCAATACGTATTTTAGCAGAAGAATTAATATTCAGAAAATTTATACTTATAAGTATCATTTATAATATTTCGAATTAATGTCTGTAACTTTTTAATATAAGTAATAAGTATTTATAAGTATAAGTAATGATATCTGCATTGTAAAAAGTAAGAAGTACATATAAAAATAGATATCTGATTACATCAGACTTCCATTTCGATAATGGATGACTATCGAGCTAATGGTCATGAGAATTGCATCAATTCCATTACACAATATCCACGATATCGTCAGCGAAGTTCGATAAATCGAAAATTAATAATTTCAGAGTTTTTCTTCATGGCTTTGACAAATCGTCTTACTGTCATTTTCAACTTCTTCTGTCAACACACGAATAGTTTATCCAGAACTTCGATAAGGCTGGTTCTTGATGGTTTATAAAAAATTGATAAGCTCTATGTAACAAACGCGCCAGTGAAATCTTTGATGGCCCGTCGAAAACACAGACGTGTTCTCGATGTGCACGCAACCGAGCATATTGGCACTGATATTCTCTTGTAAAGTTATTGAATACCAAAATAATGGATCATGATATTAATCTTTCAAGTTTCCATTAAAACTTTGAAATATATGCGGTTTATTTATTTTCCTAAGCCTCTTATACAATTATATTATTTATTTTTTATAAAACTGTAAAAGTTTCAAAAATGTATTATTTAAAATTATACATATTGCATTTTGTTTTTAACTCTGTTTGTCTATTTGATTCAAAATGTAATTTATTTTCTTACTTACATTTTGTTTAAAAACATCTCTGTTATTTAATGATTTCATCTGTTAATATAAGATTTTTTTTTTAATTTTATATTTTTTAGTTTTTAGAATTTTTTAATTATATTGACCCAAAATATGATCATGTAATAAATTTGAACAGATCAACAAGATTAATATTCTTTCCATTAATTTACAGAAGATTACTAGTTTTGAGATTTATGCAGTTATTCTAT
>Ga0157364_1004005_pt1 | contig 14542 bp, 9 predicted proteins | sample AttsexASBM2_FD_111476 | JGI IMG/M metagenome (GOLD analysis project Ga0157364, IMG submission 111476) | Fungus gardens microbial communities from leaf cutter ant in Ribeirão Preto, State of São Paulo, Brazil - Atta sexdens ASBM2 | ecosystem: Host-associated > Fungi > Mycelium > Unclassified ... | reverse complement strand
GTAAGAGTGATGATGCAAAAATATCTAACAAGAAAATTATGAAATCGTATAATATTAGATTTTTACATTTATTTTTAGAAATGACCACCATTGTTTACGATTCGAATAAAATCTATTTGAATAGCAAGCTGACGTTATTTATCGTCATTTCTTCAACCTAGATAGACGAATAATTAAATTAAAATACAATATATTATAATATTTGTGTGCATATGTATGTCGAAGAACTCTTATAATAGTTATATACAATATGCTGATTCTCGGAATAATTATGCAGGAATAGAAATGTATAATAATTAATTTATCAGGTGCGATATGGAGTTTATAATAGGAATAATTAATAGATCAGAATACCTGATACTCTTATATCTGCATTCGTGTTAATAGTCATAAGGGATTTAGCAATTCCGATATGAGCATTACTCTCATTCACTTTTTTAATCCGTTCCGTCAAACATCATCTCTCCCCTTCCTGATTGATCTAATTCTAGCTAGTAGCAAAATCTACTAAATTATCATACATTAATTTGCACACAATGGACAATGAATTTATTAGTTAAATGCATTGCGTTGACGTTACGCTAATTACAATTTATGGTGCAATAATAGACACGATGTATGATTGTCGAATGGAATGCAAGCGATATAATAATCAAGAGGTTATGACGAATCATTGCCAAAGATATAAAACTGCTGTTTATTAATTAACTTTAACTGTCTTAAATGCTGAAAAACCATTTTCGTATTAATTCTATTATTGCATGTCGAAGACATCATCATGTAAGAAGAAATTTTGATGTCGGTTAGATTACATCAATGTACATAAACTATACCCACAGAAACAAATAATTGTATTTAATTTTCAAGAATTAGTTATTGCCAATTCTAAAACAAAAGCTTCTCTTACGGTTGCGTCTTATTGAAATTTTTCCATTAATCATTCTTCGACTTTTTAATAAATGTCATAATATTATATATCTCCGAAGAATTCATAAATAGAAAAGATGCAAATTATAAAATATACACAGCAAGAATAGTTTTACTAAAATTTAAAAATTTATCTAGATCTCTAGAAAATAATTTCTCAGATCAAAATAATCATTTAGAAATGCCCAAACTTACTAGAATGCCCAAAGTTACTAGAATATTAAAATTTTTTGCGGCATTACTCATTATGTTTGATTATATTACATAATTATTTTAATGTTCCAACAAATTTATTTTCAGATCTGTGTGTCCAGCTAAATTTTTAAATACTTCAGCAAAATCATTCTTTTCATGTATACTTCAGCACGATTGCCGACGGCGGAATTCTTCTAGCAAAACATGTCTCGTGTACACTAACTCGCGGCACATATCGAATATCACGAGCAGAGAGACTCAATGAGTACCTCTACTCTTCATAAATCCACCACCCACTCATGCATAACAGTCGCAGCTGATAGACATTAAGTCTATCCGTCCTTAAATAATTCGGCCGTGTTCATAAAACGTTCATCGTCGTGTTATATAGTATATCGCCATGTACGTTATACTTCAGCTCGATTACCGACGGCAAAGAAAGAGCGATCGGTCGCCACATTAAATCGTACGAAGATTGTTAAAATCCGATGATTAAAAATTCTTCCGAGAATATTCGCCGTTATAATATTGTTATAAAGGTACATTGTACATTCTGCCACAAAAAAAAATAAGCAATTCTCAGCAAAGATACTTAATAATGACATTATTTCCCTTTAAAACTTTATCAATATTTAATAGCGAATATTATAACAAAATATATTGAAAAATTCACTCAGAAAATAGTAGGTAATATATCAGAATATAGATAATAGACGAATAGGATATTTCTTACATTTAGACTTTAAGCCTCGAATTTAACGGCTATTAATAGTAATATTTCTCATGATATAATCTCCTTTTGCAATAAGATGTATCTCCTTCCAAATATAGACAGTCATTAGAATACAATGCGATCGTTCTTATATCGATGAAAGTAATCCTTTTTCCTGCAACTTGCTGCAGTTTTACGCGAATCCTTTCGAGCAGGTGTCAGTAAGATTTATGATAATTGCTAGACTGTTGAATAATTAGCAAGAAATTCGTATGTAATGGCACGCGTTATAGAATTCTACGAGTCTCATGATCAGCATTCGCTCAATTAAACTGACAGGACAAGTACGACTTAGAGATCGCAATAACGAGCGCATTTTCGTAGCGATAAAATAACTAGATGCAACCTGTTGTGACATTAAAAATTTATGCGTCAAACTCGTAAGCGCGTACGTAAAGGACTGAAACTACGGCCCGCACTCGTTGAATAACGAATGGCGAAGGAGTATCGTAAAGATTTATGACCAATTACGTGGTGATTTGAATTCGCGGCATTTAGACAGCCGACGATGATTAATTAATTGGCCCAAGCTCGCATCACGATACGACGGGTTAATTGTTGTTTACGCTTATTATGCGGCATAACATTATCGCGTTTGATGATCGATAAAATTTCGCGCACCGCGCCAACGGTTTTCGACGATTTTTCGATGAGAAACGAATGGTAAACGAGCGGATTTATCATTTCCCTCTCTCTTTTTTTTTGCTTTTTCCTTCGTTCTACCAAATAAATGCGGAATTAATTTGTAACGAATTCGTCGACGATCGATGATTATTATGCAGAATTATACAAAATTACCTCGATTTTCACGATTTATTTTGTTGCCAGCGGTGTGTAATATTGAAATAACGCGTGGAACAGACGCCATGGTCATCGACGACGTAGGCGTTCGCATACAAGCACGGTGCTCCATCGAGCGTGCACACCGTCGGTGATTATCGGGCTTCCTGTCGCACCATTTCAAAATGGTGGGTTGTCTAATGGTTTTTGCGCCACGCAATGGCGTTCACTTAGAGAGAGCCGTAAATCGTATAAAGAAATAATTTCTATCCCGCAACATCGCGTTACACGATGCGTTCAGAGAAGAACTGATCGTTGGCTGACACTACTCGCCTGTCGCATAAGGAATTACACATAGATACTTACATACGTATTGTACGTGCGTTTGGCTAGATGCGCTCATAATTGCACGTCAGCGCGAATATAGAAGCAGCAAGTAATTATCGCGTTTCCTGTCGTACGACGCGCGTAATGGCGAACGGCGCTCCAAAGATGTACACTTCGCCATTGCGAATTCGCCTTCGTTAAAGCGTACAGATGTTACGTGAGATAATTCGCCGCGATCGAAAATTAACTCCATCATTTTTCTCATAGAGATTTTTTCTTTTCTCAAACTAATTGCCGCGTCCGATGAACAAGGAGAGGATCCGAACGATAGGACTTAAATCAATAGGCGAGATAACCTATCTCATAATTACGCTGGTTATCCTTCTCGCTCTATCCTCGCGATCTCAATAATTATTATTGTCGGCAGTGTATCTCAGTATCGGATGATAACCGGGTGCGATGTTTGCCGATGCCGCGCGATGGAATTTTAATTTCCGCCGCGGTGACGTGGGAAATTGAAATAACATTACGTAAATAATGCACGCGCAATAGTAATGCACTTTTACCGTCATAATTCTGCACATAGAAACACCGCAATTGCGGACTACGTGTGCATTCGGTCGTGTGTTCCTATTTTTCGAAAACGGAACTTTAAAACTAACGTAAAATGATTAATATTGATAAACAGTCTTTAACAAAACACTTCATAAATACTTAAAGTAACCGTTTTATAGATATATCCCATTACTCAGTTAAAAACTGTTTTCATTATTAAATGAATAAAGTTAATTAGGCTTCTTATCTTAAACTTCAGCCAACTTCAACGAGTGTTTTAAAGATAATTCCAATTATTTATATATTCTTTTTTATTTATATATACTATTATCTCTTTTTTTGAAAAATGATCCTCATGCGTTTAAGAAGATTATAATCGTGTGTGAAAGAAAATTAACAATCGCGATCGATGTGATCTTCTTGCGGCTCTTCAAATCCTTCAACCGCTCCGGAACCAATTGGCACAAATCGGCGTGGCGATGCGTATCCGGTGCGAGCCCCACATACCGCTGTGACACCTATCTATCTAATGTTGAGAAAGTAGCTAGCCTGAACAAGCCCGAGCGGAAATAGCCGCGAATATACGTACCGCCACCGCGAGCAACAACAACAACAACAATAATGACGACGCGGGGTCGTCGGGGAGGAGTTGACGATAGAGCATTCGTGCACTATAACGTGGTGCGCACATAGGTCGCACACCCACACGACATCATGCACACCATGCATACGTGTGTACAAAGTTGCGTGCCGCGAGTAATTACCGGGTTTCGCCGTGGTAACGCACCAGCGATGGCGGATCCGCCTGCGTATAGCCGCGGCGGGATTCAAGCATTCGGGCATTCGGGCGACGCCACTGGCACACACGGTGTGTTCCCGTCACACCGTTGGTTTCAACGCCAATTAAACACCCGCTTGTCAAGGAGATCGGGGGCCGTGCACGAGGCGTGAGGGGGCCCGCCGTCACCGCCGCCAGCACGCCGCCCGATTCCCTGCGATTCGCTCGCTGTCGCACGCGATGCATTACCGGGCGTTATTATTACGTGTCATTGCCACCCACGCGATGGCGGTTTGAAGAGAACGCGGGAGAAATCTACGTGGGAAGAGAACGCGCTATAAGCGAACTGCAGATGCTTAGAATCTGAGTTGAATTGTGACACGTGTCATACATGCATTGCGTTACACATTCTTCGTAGTATTATATTTCAAAAACTGAGAACTCCCTAAAACTGAGAAGAGTTTCCTAAATCAGGGATAGAAAATATAGCGATAAAGTATTATGTAATAAATCTTTAAATGTCACAAAGTCCGTATCAGAGATTGAGATTAAAATTTAAATTGACTAATCAAGAAAAAGATCAATATAATTAATAACTTTGCTTTAATTAATCAAATTCAATCTCAATTTCAATCTTTAGTCTCATATGAGCATAAAATAAATTATTTGTATGTCGGCTGCAATAATTATTTCGCAGGTTTTTCTCGGTGTCTTCAATTGCCGTATTATATTTCGGTGGCTACTTTGAAAAATTCAGGTGACTTACAAATTCAAATTTAGAAAGGGCATATAATCGTAAACACGAAAATAGTCATAGAAGAAACGGGACTGCGAAAACATCGGTGCAGATTTCCTTCGCCTGCTATCGCGTGGCATAATTTTCCGGACCGGAAACGTCTGAAGACAGAATATGTACGCACTTGTTTAGATGAAAGGAAAGGCGGTAGCCGTGCGTTTCGCGATACCGAGGATTGTCGTAAATCCTCCGACAGGCCTCTGGCGCGCTGCGTGCAATTAACGCTTATAACGAAAAATATGCGGGGAAAGTAATATCCGCGATAAAACGGGCCACGTCGTGCGCGGAATAAAATTTGCCCCGCAGGGAATGTTGCGACAAATGTTGTTCGCACTGCGTGTAACCGTACGCGCTCGTTTCCAGTGCGTATCGTCCAATCACACCACGCACCTGGATTTTTCCAGCCAACCCCTGCCGTGCCCAATCGCAAGAGGGAAAAATTGTGAATGCATATAGGTCGCGGCTGAGTAGGCAATACTCACGATAACAGCCGCTGTGCGTGCCCCGATAAAAAAATATGTCGTAACGTGTGTGTGTGTCGGTCGTGTGCTCGCCTTGGATTTACGTGTCGACAAAAAGGAAAAAAAAAGGAAAGAGGAAAATGTTTCTTGATAACGTGAGTCGCGATTGTTTCGCGAATCGTTAGGGCTGCTTAAGTACGACGACATAGCGGTCATAATTGAATGAAAAATTACTTCTTATACCGCATTTTTTTGTCGCATTTTTATGCGTCATGATATTATTCAATTGACCTTTTAAGCGAAGCTTCTATTGCGATGTAACAGCCATTTGTTCCGATTATGCACTCCATTTATGTCTACATAATTTTTAGCGATAACTCGTGGTTTTCTATATATCTCCTTCGTATATATTTACAAGCTTTTTTGTATACACACATTCGTATGAAAAGTTTTAATCAGAAGATTAGTATTGTTGATTACTAGATATATCGTACTTATAGGATAATTTTATTTTATTTTTGTTATAAAATATTAATCTTTTTCTTAACTTTCTTTTTGATAAAGAAAATAAAAATTAAATAAAAAATAAATTATTTTCATAATTAGCGATTATTTACATTCACAAATCATTTAATTTTATGAGGATCCTATCATGAACACTGCATTAAACTCGCGTTCGTGACAAGGATGTAAAAAATTGTCAATTTCGGAACGTCACATATGCTAGATAAATGGTTATCGCTCAACTGACAACAAATACTAAAATAAGAAACACCTTTTACCGGCGATTTGTACCTGTCCAAGTCAACCAATCATCTTACTCATCGTCCTCGACAAGTTAGCAATAAAAATTTTTTTCACCATATTGTTATCTTTAATCTTTAATCTTTATCGTGATCTGCGATAAAGCGATGTCAACATTGTCAAAGTACCTTGGCATACCATCGTCAGAAAAATATGTGTCATACGTTTTACCATACAATTTTATCGCTTGGCAGAATTCTTTAAAAAAAAAAACGAATACATTGACTGTAAAAGTCCACTATTTATTAAATATTAAAACATATCACTAAACACAAAGTAAAATATTAGAAATCTTTTTTATAAACATCAATATAAACGTCAAATTTACAAAGATAAAAATCATGAAGGCAAAAATGTTTATAAGATGTTTTTTGAGACAAAAATTGGGATGATTTAAAAAATATAATACTTATATCTGTCACGTGTTATTTTTCCAATTTCTATGTACATACAGACGATAACGATTAAATTTTCGGCAAATAGAGATTCGTTAAATTTTTTAAAACACACTTAATAAAACGGAAGTGAAAGTGCCGCAATGAAGATTCGATGGCATGACGATATCTCGGTAAATTAGCCTAGGCACGGGGTAAGGGCGACTTTCTCTTCTCGCCCTCTGACAATCAGCCCCCCATGGCTTCGGCACCGTCAATTCAACGCTAGTTTTAATCACGCCGTAGTCATGGGGCGCTATCACCCATGGGGCCATTTCGTCGAAACACCGGACCGCTCGCGGATTATCCAACTGCTTTATTAGCGCCATTCGTATCTTCTGCTTGCTCTTTTCCCTGACGAAACGAAAATTATAAAATACACACCTCGCGTGCCCCGTCGATCGCGGATTGCACGATCGTAGCGTGCAATCAACTGCAGCTTAAAATCGTGGCTTTACCGTTACAATTGGAATACTGGCAAATTATAGTCATAACAACGAAACGTACTTTATCTTCATTCACAGCCACAATTTATGTTTTTATTCGTCACGTATCAACGTTTCACGATATGCGATTACCTTTTATGATGTTTTTTTAACACCTTTCACTATTAAGCAACTACTCTTTCTATCTCGATAAGAATTAAGATATAATTCTGAATTACAAAATAATATTCTTATTAATGTAATATTGATTCTTATTAATATTATCAATGCCATAGTGTTTATTACAGTTAGACACATAGTCCATTAAAAAAATCACATCACTTCTTATGCGCATATCACGATTTTCTTTAAAATATTTATTTATATCTATGCGGAGTTGATTTGTTAAAATTAATCCTTATGTAACGCTAACGAATAATTTTTTTATTTATTTTTTCATCGACTACAGTATATTAGAACGATTTAGAAAAACGACCGGTTTTACAGTTAGACACATAGTCCATTAAAAAAATCACATCACTTCTTATGCGCATATCACGATTTTCTTTAAAATATTTATTTATATCTATGCGAAGTTGATTTGTTAAAATTAATCCTTATGTAACGAATAATTTTTTTATTTATTTTTTCATCGACTTAAGTATATTAGAACGATTTAGAAAAACGATCGGCAAAACACACGTTACAAGTCTTGGTATGACCTCTCACATATTACAAGCAAAAAACCGATACCTCGATATAGATTCTATGCCCGCAATCATGCTACGAGCTCCGCTTTCAACGCAGAGCCGTTTATGATTCGATTTGCATGTTTGATAAGATCCGCATTGCTAGGATAATGACCGTTAGACCTTAAAAGCAACGCGTGTGACGTTAAAGCGGAAATTACGCTTACGAGCACAGATAATAATCATTTCCGACAATGCTTACAAACGTCCTCTCTTTCTCTTTTTCTTGTTTCGTTACGTAATATCCAAATCCGACTTTTCAAGCATACACATTTGAGGCAGTTATGTATTTCAAAAAGATTTATATGTTCCAGTTATAGATATATATTCAATAAAAAAAATACACGTGCTTTTGTATGGATTGTATTTTTATACCGAAATAATATATCGCTCATTTGCTATAACAATGACACAACTCAAAAAACAAAATTTTCTAAAAAATAATTTTGAATATTTTAAATCATTAAAATTTTGTAATATCAATTTAAAAATACAAGTTTAATGTAATAACTGTTTAAAGAGGAATAAAAGTATATTTTTTTAAAGTGTATTTTTTTTCTTTGTATTCCTTCTCTTTTCTGCAAGCAAAAAATGAAAAAAATTATAATTTTTTAATTATGTCGTTGAAGCAAATGAGAATATCTAATGATATATTTTCGTATACGCGAAATACAATACACGTTGAAAGGAGAAATAATCATTCGAAGATTCAATTATTCAAGCTAGGAAATCATAATCAATTTACAGAAGAAATCGTTATCCCTATTTAGATAAGACGTGTCGATATTGCCAATGGCACTTTCGCAATCGAAGCCGTTTGGCTTTTCCTACTTGACGTCTTGCAGAAAACGCAACTACATTACATTCGCGGCGTATCGTGGTATCTTGATAATCAACTCTAGTTCTCTCTGCATACCATCCTGCTTATCTACCTAGCTATGCAACAACGAAGATCGTTGGTCATGTCGCGATACGACCGACAGATAAAGGTGGATGGTTGATAATTTTTTTTTTTTTTTTCGTACACGACGGATTCTTGCATAAGAGGAAGGCCGCGCACGCTATCACGGCGGATCGGCGTTTCGCACGTTAATTACCCATCGTGCCTGGCAAATAGCTTCCGCGGGTTACTCGGGAGCGTGCCCGTTGATAAGGCGCAAATTTTCAGAAATCGACGTAGCAAGATCACAGAACTTCCTTCGTACGATAACGTAACTATGTCTTCAAGATACCGTAACTTTGTTTCAACAACAGACATCACCCGATAACGGAAAAGTTATGATCACATTTAATCTCTGCTCGATTTGATGAATAGATATGCACAGATATATAGATTTTTATATTAGTAAAATAACATAAAGTTATAAAGTTTATATAGTTTTTGTGACAATTGGTTCCACGAATTATTCTCTGATAATAATAAAATACCTATTATGCTTTACAAATTTATTTAGAAATTTTATCGGTTTTCTCCGATAAAATGACTTAAAAAAAAATGCAAATTATTACCTAAATGCTCTTGTTCTAATTTACGTATATCGATAGATCGCAATGTAATGCGATGCGCGTTCTACAATGTCGAATTAAAATACAAAATATGCTTGTCGAAGAATGAAATGGGAGCGATACTTCACGGTTATCTCTTCGAAAGCGCTTCAAAGACAGACATTAAAATGCACTCGTTATCGAAGTTTAGCATAACGTTTAAAGTTCAGCGTTTGATATTTAAAGAAAGTACCTTGTTACATAAAAGTCTATTATTATGGAAGCTTATCGTAGATAAGTCTCACAGTTACTTCTCGAGTAAAAATAAAGGCAAAGACAAAGATATGAAATTTCTACATGAAGACTTTAAAGTAATCTTTTCAAAGATGACAACTCACATCTATAATCCTTATAGTAAAGAATCTTTATAATCAACAAACGTTTTATTTTAATTTAATGCTATGAAATAAATAAGAACCTGATTCTTTTTTGCATAGTTTGAAAAGGTTATTCAATTTATCTCTTAATAATCTCTTCAAAATCTCTTATTAATCTCTTCAAAAGAGAGATTATTATAATCTCTTGAAAAGATTAGTCAATATAATAACTTCTTTCTTGTAAATCGACTTCTAAATTTTTCATTGCTGATGTTAATCTCGCAATTGCAATACTGAATCGAAATTTAAGATCCACGTAAACATGCGAAAAAAAGATACAAGCTATCGAGTCAAATATCGTCTTCGAAACTCATCTTGCCGTTACAGGAAGGATTTCGAGGATTTACGAGTATTTTCTCGTACGGTTGACGCGCGCATCATGCAGACAGCAGTCCCGTCGCGAACCAGCCGCGTCGGGCTTCTTTATTAAAGTCCAACCTCGGGGCTCCCCTTGGCCCCACGTGCCCAAGCTTATCCCGGAGAGACCTTCCATCATTTTAAAGCCCGCCATGATAAAATTAGACGGACAATTTCATCCGAAGACCTCGAATGCCGCGATCGTGCGGGACGCGTAGGTAGGTGACGGTTTAATTTCATGCCTAGGGGTGATTCGACGTCCCTCGACGTACGCGAGCACAATAGGCGCCATGTGCCTATTGCGTTAACAGATTGGTCGACAGAAATTTGAAATAACTCTATTACTATCCCCAGCCTATGAAGCAAATTCCGGCAAATTTTTTCGAAGACACTGAATATCGAAAAAGCTGACTAAAAGATATAAATCATTCATTGCAAGTACGAGATTATAATGACTTAGATAATTATGTTCAAGCTTTGAACGTAGAAAACTTTTCGTGTCACATATGTCTTGTTTCTGCAAAACAATATCCGTTATTACAATTGATAATATTGATGAAAATACTGCGATGGACAAGATTCGTTTATATTTATGGCCGCCTGTCGCTTTAAGCTTTCTTGTCAGAAGTGTAGTAGTGACGGAAGTGACATTTATTGCAGCACAACGTGTGCAGCTTGAAGGAAACACGGGAGGTAAATGAGGGAACGCATAATCGTGATATAACTTAACATACATGAAGTGCGCACCTCGCGACATAGTTTGGATTTAATGCTGCACAGCAATACGAATAATGACTTGAGTCTCGCGTTTACTTGGAAAAATACAAAACAAGAGATTAGTTCAATAAAGCGCATAAAATTATTTTAAACTTATCTCCTTATAAAATCTTGAAAATTTAAACAAATTACGATGACATAGCAAATAATTAAGTAATTAACTAATTAAAGGACGTGATATATTTTTAAAATCTTACAACTTTTCCTTAAATAAGATTTGTTTGTAATTCATTATTTTTTGTTGTTTCTTTGCTTCAAAAGACATTTTCAGCATCATTATTTCAGTGATTTTTTCATCCCGAAAGATTAAGTTAAAATTGCATTAATAATACGCTTCGATGTAAACATGTGATGCAATAGTATAATCTAAACGACCTGATTCTTCGATAATATACGTTCTGTTTCCATAATCTACACAAATTTATATAATCTAGAAAACTATTAAAACGTTCTGATGAGCTCTCGTTTCTCGTCCGGCTCGCGCATAAAGACAACTTAAGAACGAACGAACGAACGGGCAAGCGCACATGCATTCGCACACGTGGAATAATAATTAGCCATCGCCGGTGCTGATACACGTTCCACACAAATGACGTGTCAGGTGCAGCTGTTGCGCATCGTTCCGCAATGCGGGCCGATGTACTTCTCCTTCTTACCCCGCGGCTCTTCTTTCCTCACTCTCTTTCTCTTCCTTTCTCTCTTTCTCTCTCTTTCTCTTTAACTCACCCCAAGTTATACCGTCTACTTAACTTCGTTCCACCCTTTGTCTCATGGTTTCATAATGTCTCCCCCGGCAATCTCGGGTCCCAAAGTGCGAACCTACATGCGACGCGCGATCGCGTGCTACTTGTCATTAGACTCTCGACAGACCTGAAGAACGATTACAACTATACCTATATACTATAATGTTCCTCACCTCGTCCACTATAGTCTCTCTTCTATGAATGCACTTCTTGCCTTCAATAATTAAGAATTATGCTTGCGACTTATACATCAATTTTTCACAATGAAGAATGCTTAATATTTTTCAGTCTTGGTTAAGTAATAAAAAGTATAAATATACAAAATTGTTTGCTCTGAATTGTATATTATTTGAAAAATAATAAATTGAAGAAGTCTCAACACTCCTATCTTTTATTAAATCTTTTACATTCTATTTGGTCTCAAAATTATTCTACATTTATTACAAAAAAAAATATTGAGATCAAAAATAACTTTCTTGTACTAGAAGAAACATAAGTGTTTTTATAAAAGAATATAATTTCGTTATTTGGAACATTAATAGAACGAATCCCACGGATATCTTTCAAGAAGCAGCGAGCCGGACATGAGGAATATATGCAGTTCATACTCCAATTATGAAACGGCACTAGTTGGAGCATGTCTCGATCGTGCCGCTGTTCCGATCCAAAACAGTTAGATCTGATCGGATCTCATGAGTAGCGGACTAACAGGAATCGCCGGCCGTTTTCGTGGCAGGACTATCGCGAGGGAGGAGATGAAAGAACAACCGACAAACGGGCAACGGCATTGCGGCATAGGTCGTTCATTACCCCGTTACCCCATAATCGAGAGGAAGACACGGAGAACGCGCCGGATTAGAAAAAGAAGAGGGAAAGAGGAGAGAAAGCGAAATGGAAGCCAACTCTAGCTTCCCACGGCGATTCGCGGCGGCCGTCACGAATCGCATGACGACGTGACGGCGACGATGGCGACCAGTCGTCGAGGACAATACGTCTCCCTTCCCGAACTCGGTGCCGTTCCCTCAACTTGTTCTTAACCGCATCATCGACGCTGCATCGCCACGAACACAGGCAACGAGACGGTGCACAGAATGCCGAGGGGAAGAAAGAGAGAAAAGAGGGTGATGTGGTGAGAGGGGAAGGTCTCTGGACGCTTCTAGCCTAGATCAAAACCCGTAATCACGACGTAATAATACCCGATCACGGAAGATATTGCACATTTCCCCGGAATCACTGCTATTCCCAGGGAAGATGCCCCCGTCGGGGTTGTTTGGGAGGTCTTACTGTTCCCCGACATGCAATCCCGAATTCGCTATATCTCTTCCTTCTTCGCCAGCCGATTCTTACACGCCGCTCAACTTTGCCTTGGGTCATATCGCCGTACTCTCTCCCCTTCCTGTCCTTCGTACCTGCATCTATAGTATATCTGTAGTTTTCTTTTTTTCTGGCTCGCGATTACACGCCTTCGCGGAAGACAGACTAATGCGTTCGCACCGTCAACGATTACATTTCTCAGATAAAACGATTTTTCGTAGAAATGGTTGCTCGAGGCCTTGCGAAAGTCCTAATATATATATGATCTCTATTCAATGAAAGCTGAAAATCTCGAAGACTTTAAAGTCGCATGTAAAATTAAATTATATATACAGACGTGAAATAGAACGTCCAAGCGATATAAAAAATACAGATATTCTTTGATTATATGTACAGTAATAAATATAAAAGAAAATATAAGAGTTAAAGAAGAATCAAAGTAGAAATCGTGTATACGTCATCGTGTTCTCGTTAATGCATTAAATTATTGGAAATTTAAACAAGAAATGGGAACATCTCTGCAAGCAATTTACAAATAGTGTTAACTACCTGCAAGGTACACATCGACTAACATAAGTGTACAAAAACGGAAAGCTGGATCTTAATAAAGTACGCAATTGTAAGATACGCAAAGTAATCTAAATATTTAATCTAGATTAAATGGAAAAGACAGGATGAAGATAGGAACACAGACAGACAGACGGATGGACGAGCGGATGAGATATGGTTGGCAGGGGCAATGCGGGTTTAACATTGTACGCTTTTTTACATGGTAACTGAGTTCGCTGGCCAGCTCGTGTACCGCAAGTTCCAAAGGCCCCGGAGCCGTTGGGCCCAAGATGGGCCGGTAGCATGTAGTGACGGAGGATGGATGTAGGCGGTGGGGCACACTCATGGAAAGAAGAGAGAAGAGCAGAGGGGCAATGGAAAACAAGGTGGAAGGGTGCCCCGAGCTAGCGCCGTACCATTAATCATCAGGGTAATTCCATAGATGGCTCTTTGCTTCAAAGGAGCGAGCAATGCATGCCAAACTTACCTCATCCGTCGAATGACCTGCGAAAAGACGCATTCGTTTCTGTATTTTATATCATTCGAGGCGCGTTTTTCATATCGTGATGAAGTCTAGACTAATTAGAAAGACAGAGTAATTCCGTAAAAACCAAAGGGAAAAATCACTTCTACAATATAATCATTCATCTAGTTGATTAAATTTTTCTTTTAAATCGGAAAAATAGATTAAGTACTTTGCACATCGAGGGAATACTAATTTCTGCAAAAAACTTATTATATTTGACACTTATAGATTGCCCATGTCATTATTCTATCTGCACGTGTGTGTGTGTGTGTGTGTGTGTGTGTGTGTGTGTGTGTGTGTGTGTGTGTGTGTGTGTGTGTGTATGTGTGTGTGTGTGTGTGTGTGTGTGTG
>Ga0157364_1004004_pt1 | contig 14542 bp, 13 predicted proteins | sample AttsexASBM2_FD_111476 | JGI IMG/M metagenome (GOLD analysis project Ga0157364, IMG submission 111476) | Fungus gardens microbial communities from leaf cutter ant in Ribeirão Preto, State of São Paulo, Brazil - Atta sexdens ASBM2 | ecosystem: Host-associated > Fungi > Mycelium > Unclassified ... | reverse complement strand
TGTGTGTGTGTGTGTGTGTGTGTGTGTTTGTGTGAGAGAGAGAGAGAGAGGGGGAGATATCTCTCCTTCATATATTTTATTTATATAGCGATATATATATTATATATATCGCTTACATTCATAACTTATTTACAACTAGAGTTATTTTTAACTGTTAATGCAAGCACATTTAACTCAATACATTTTTATATCATTAAAATTGCAAGAATTACACATGTGTAATCTATTAAAACTTATTGTCTATTATTATAATATAGATTGCTCAAAGTATATGATTATATATATATATATACATATATGTGATAATACGACAATATACCATAATATAAAAAAATCGAACTTTGTTTTTTATAATACAACTTTTTTGCATCATAAAAAATAAAAATTTTCATGTTATCATATATATTATTATATTAGGTGTAGAAAAAAGTTCGTAGCGTTTTTCCCATTAGATGTAACGGGAAAAACGCCACGAACTTTTTCCCATACCTAACATTATCGTTTTATAAATATTATCATTTTTTTTTACATTTATCATAGCACTGTAAAAATTGTGATTACTTCATGATTTTCTTTTTATTCTTTAAATAAACACATACTTTGTCTTCATCTTTATTTCATCGATAAAATGCTAATTTATCTCACATTATCAAGATTATGTTGGCATATAATCAAGATTAATATTCTTATTCATGCTTACTATATGATGCAAAATAATTTAAAATCTAACATGAGGATGGGATCGTTGCAGACTATACTAGAGTATCAGTTATTACTGATTTTTAAATGATTTTTTTCAAAATTTATACAACGATATACTGATAATAAAAATTTAAAACGAACTGAAACGTGTGAAATTGAAGTCGATTTAATGTTTCATATTAAATATATATGAAACATTAAATTAACTTTAATTTTCTTGTTGCGCTCTAATTACCGCTCTGATTCCTATTCATTATTTTAATTATAAGGATCATCATTATTTTAACTACTATTAGTTTTATTGATATTGTTAAAATCTAATGCTCACATCAAGATGATGGCTTGTATAATTGGGTGTTCTTGTTTTTCCGGCAGATTATCGGAGAGAATTGGGAGCATCCACGATGGCTTTGGTAACTATACTGCGGATGTAAGGTGCTCCTGGCTAATTGAGAGCAGTCCGAACACGAAGATACGGATGCACGTGGAGCAATTTGCGACAGAATGCGGCTGGGACCATTTGTATATCTACGACGGTGATAGCGTCGAGGCGCCGCTGCTGGCCGTCTTCTCCGGCCTGATGCACAAGGACAGCTATCACATACGCCGTGTGCCGGAAGTAATAGCGCGATCCGGTAGCGCGTTATTGCACTTTTATTCCGATGTCGCATACAACATGAGCGGCTTTAACATTACGTATAAAATCAACGCTTGCCCAAGCAGGTGAGCGCACCGCGCTGCTGACTGCGGTTTTCCTAATCCTCTACCTTCTTTTCAGCTCTCAATATATTTAGAATGATGCACGAAATGGCATACAATCATATTACTTACTTTATGTATACATATTTATTTTAAAAAAAATTGGTACAGAATTGGTATAGAATTATTAAAGCTTGGAAAATTGAATATTAAATAGTATGCCATTTCGTACGTCCTATATATTTGTCCCAATTTATACTTAGATTTTATATTTAAAAATTTATATTTTTCTCTTATTGAGTATACTAAGAAATGATTCAATGCGTTTGCTAAACATTATATTTAATCAGTGCTGAAGGTAACTATATAGCACAGTTATACAATTGATATCTTTCTTAGTAAAAATGATTCTTAGTAAAATTCTTTTATGGTGGAGAAAAAATAAAGCGGGTCATTTTACGTTATCCATAAGATTATGGCATAAGTTGATAGATCGTAATACTACATCGGTCGATCCTAAAACGTGATCATTACGCAATAGCTTTTAGCAGTAACAAGTAGAAGCATAATCTGACACGCATTTTACATTTTCGTGTGATTTGCAGCGATATCTTATCAGAGCCGAATAAATTATTTCATGTCACACATATCTGTTGAAAAAGAAAGGCGTTGGCGAGATACTTGACAAGGCGGCGGTCAATCTGAGAGGAATAGAATGAAGAGATTACACGGAGAATGGCAACCGCTGATAACTCGTAATTGGGTCGCTGTCGACTTAGGAACTTTATCGAGCTTCCTCCGCAAGCCGGAAATACGCGTAACCCTATCTGCGTCACGTTTGATAACATTATCTATGATACAGAAGGCGATTTCTGGCAAAAAAAGTGATTGTGATTTTATCTGAAAGAACGGAGATTATTTTTAAGATACAGCTAGTATTTTATCAAAGGCTTTGCTGGTTCGATTTTAGATATGATACATAAGAAACGAGGATTATCTCCTTCTAGATACTGTTGTCATATAAAACCCTTTCAGGAAAATCTGACTTCAAATCCATCAGAAAATCCATCATCCGAACTATGACATCCGTGTGTCATGATATATGCTTTTCCTGAATTATTTGCTTTTTTATCTTGCACCGTTCAAATATTGAGAGTAAACTTTTTTGTAGGAAGAAAAACAATGATAGAAGCAAACAATGTATTGAGTTGTGCCGACTAATTTATATAATTTAATAAATGTATATAAATGTATACTAAAATTTAAATTTTCCTTCAACATCGGCACGTACTTTCCGGACAACCCAATATTATACAAATAAATAGCACATGAGAATATTTGTATTTACTTAATAACGATGTTAAATCATTGTGGTGGCACCGCGTTACTTGAACACAAGATTGATATCACGTCATTTTTTTACAGGTATTCCCATATCGATTGTTCTGGCCACGGTGTATGTATCGAGGGCACATGTACCTGCGACGCCATGTGGACCGGTGAGGCCTGCGACGTGCAGGTATGCCCGAACAATTGTTCGTTCCATCATGGACAGGGCGAGTGTGATCGCGAGAGTCATCACTGCCACTGTTTTCACGGCTTTAAAGGTAAAGAGATAACGAGGATGTGTAATGACATGTAGTTGAGACGCCGGAAATTATACTTCACGTATGTTCAAAAGTAAAATTAATTATAACATCTTTCGATAACTCTTGAATAAAGATATATTTTCGATAATGCTCAATCCGAGCTGTTCGAATCACATAATGACTTTACATTCACGAAAAAAAATGACATGAATTATTGTAGATCTTTTTGCATATAATTCATGTTGCATAAGGCATAAAAAAATCAAGTAGTCTTTTATTTCAAAAAAAGGAAATGAAGAACTTTGATTGGTTTATTTTCTTATGCATCATGTGTTTTGCATCTTAAAAGTCTGTGCTGCGACTTTTAAAAGTTAACAATTCATAATATAAAAATCATTGATTATTGATTGAATTTATCTAAAAAATAAAAAAATAGATATATTTTCGAGGGCAAGAGCTGTTTGACATTGTAAATCTGATGCATTCTTTTGCTCTTTCTCGAAAATCGTTTGGCAATTCATATTTTTCTGATGTGTTATCTACATGTCATCTTTCTGCTCGCTGTCTGCTAGCTCGGCATTTCATATTTACAATGCCGAACGCAACTAATGTATCGTAAAACTCTATTTTTTACGACAAAAAACATTGATGTCACATTTAAATGTTACATTAGAGAGAAGAAAAAGCAGCATTTGAGCGTTAACGTTTGTAATCGAAACTGTTTAAATTACAAAATTTTAGCCGTGGGAATAACAGCAACAGACCTGTCGCTCCAATTACTTGTTTTAACATGTGAAATTGCATCTTTAGATTGATGTAATCTGCGATAAAAAATAAAATAAAATTATAACAATGTGATAAAATTCAACTATTACTTAAATATGTTCGAGGTAATGTCTTTTCGATTTTCGATGTAGGATAATAGTAATATACTGACACAATTTTTAATATCACATGATCGATGAATATTGTGATATTTGATATTTAAATGTTAGAATTATATTACGTATATCCATAATTATGGTAATAATACTAGTATAAGTTTTAATAAACACATAATATAAGAGCTCATTTACTATATTTCCCAGAATAAGTAGAGTGTGTTTGCAATCTTGTATTGTAATAATCAGTAATAATTTTTTACGAACTATTACTGTTTGAACTGGAAATATAGTATAATAAATACATGTTGAAATAAAAAATAGATATAGTCAAAATAAATTCATGTATGCGCGATCGCAGGTGCGGATTGTAACCAAAGAGGCGACCGTGGATTTTGGGAAAGTGTCACGTACAAGGATCTACCGCCGGACGGCTCAGCCAGTCACTGTTCCATCGTTTGGAAGGATTCGTTGTACGTGGTTGGTGGAGAGAGTTTCCATCGTGCCAAGATGATATACGTATACGATTATAACGGCAATGTTTGGGAGACACCTCACGTCGAAGGCCGAATGCCGTTACCGCGATATGCGCACTCGTGCGTGCTATTCGGTGACAAGATATTCATGTACGGTGGCGTCGTGGAGAACTCCACCGTGACCAACGAGATCTGGGCATTTGATGTGTCCGCCAAGATCTGGGAGAACGTTACCGTGCACGATAATTGTCACAACAAGACAATATGTGGCCCACTGAAGGTACGTGCGTTTTATTTAAAAAATTCGAAGAATATAATGATTAAATTAATAAAATAAATTAATGAATTAAGAAGAAATTTGGATTTATAAGATACAAATAATTTTTATTACAATGATTAATGTTTATTACAGTCAATGATAAATTATCAAAATTGCTGGAAATTTTTTGAACTACTTTACTATCTATATTTTATTATCTATAGGCAACTTTTGGTGATTGTTTGTATCAAAATTGTTATTAATAAATGTTGAAGTGGAGCTTATTCTGATAATCTGTACGTACAATTATCAGCTAAAACTGTTGGTTTTATTCACGCACGAGTTTGATATTATTTAAAATAATTTCTTGCTTTAACATGATATATAGAAGAGATAGAGAAAGAGAGAGGGAGGGGGAAGAGAGAGAGAGAGAGAGAGAAAGAGGGTTGGCTAGCTCTGTCTTTGAGAATCAAATACGCGAAAATGTTCTGATACACTTTAGTTGCCTGAATTACGCCAAAAATCGCCATATGTTACTATTTTTATTTTTCAACTCCTAACTGAATCCTCTCCCTGATTTTAACAAATTGTTTTTACAGGTAGCCGGGCATACTGCGACTCGAGTGAGTCATGGCAAGAAGGAAAAGATGGTTGTGATATTCGGCTATTCGCCACAGTATGGTTACTTAAACACCGTCCAGGAGTACTCTTTGGGTACGCGCGAGTGGCAGATTGTCAAAACGAGTGGTTTTCCGGTGAGGGGTGGCTATGGACACAGTTCCGCTTACGATCCCCTTACGAATCTCATTTATGTGTATGGTGGTTACGTGTCGGAGTCACAAAGCACGCATATTTTGAGTAGTCGGCTGTACTCGTACCATCCTAATTATTGTGAATGGCGGTTGCTTACGTCGGCGCCATCAGCGCGTTTCTTTCATACAGCTACCTTTGTCACGAGCGGACTGATGTTGGTGTTTGGCGGTAATATGCACAACGACACGCAGCAATCGCACGGCGCGCGATGCTACTCAGCCGATACGCTTGGCTACGATGTCACATGCGATACATGGCATCAGTATACCATGCCCAGAGATATGAGCGATCTTCCGCGATATGGTCACAGCGCAACCGTCTTTGAGAAGTCGATGTATATTTATGGCGGCTTTGATGGTGAAATGCTGTCTGACATGTTGAGGTACCAATTAATATATTTTGTTTTAAACACTTGTTCCATTATTTTATCTTATTTTAAAGTTTCTTATTTATCTGTGAATGATTGAGATATTGCTATTGCGTAGGTATACCCCCGGCAATTGCGAGCATTTAACGAATCAGAATCAGTGCCTGAACGCCAGAATAGGCGTAAAATGCGTGTGGCATAAACGAGATAATCGATGCCTGCAGATCACAAAGATTCCGCAACACGTACTCAACCACAAGGAATATGATGAACACGATGGTATTTATATGAAATGTAACCTGGATGACAAGCCGCCCCGTGGCATGACGTCGCATGCGGAGCTCTGTAAACTCTTTACCGACTGCGTCACATGCGTGCAAACCTCGTATAATTGTGTATGGTGTGGCAAGAGTTGCCTCCATATGAGTTGCCGGGACAATCCAAATTCGCCAAATTCGGCCATCACAGAACTAGAGCATTGTGATCAGAACACTGGCATCGAATGTCTGCAATTACACACGTGCCATGCTTGTTCCAGCAATCCGCGTTGCATTTGGTCGTGGTCCAATGGACCCGATCGTTGCAAACCACAGTCAAAAACTCGGGAGGTACATATGAGAGCATATTTTATCACTTTACTGGCTATACGGGATGACAAAATAACATTATAAATAATGAAATATTCATTACAAATAATTTCTTTTGAAATATTCCACATATAAATAACTATGAATATATATTTTAATTAAAATGTGATACTTAATATTGATAATATTTCTTGTGATAATCTTAGCTTGTAAAGAATTAACGAGTAAATAATTAAATAAGTGAATTTAATTATTAAACAAGTGATAATTATATGTCTTATTAATTTCTGAAACAGGTGAGCGTGTTGAACGGTACGAGCATCCAAGCACAGCGTTTAACGATGGATCCGTGCCGCAGTCCATGTGCAGAATACACGGCATGTCGTAATTGCACAGAATCTGATTGTATCTGGTGTCAAAACGAGGCCAAATGTGTAGACAAGAATGCGTATCCGGCCAGTTTTCCATATGGACAATGTCGCGAGTGGACAACGATAGACGCTCGGTGTCGTGCCACAGAAACTGGTAGGGAATGGTGTAGTTTCTATTCGTCATGCGCCGCTTGCCGATCAGATCCCGGTTGCGGCTGGTGCGATGACGGATCAGACACCGGAAAAGGTTCGTGTATGCCTGGTGGAGCACGTGGACCCAGCAGCAAAAGCTCGAACACGTGTTTGCTCGAACATTGGTACTTCACAAAATGTCCAAGTAAGCGAGATTTTTTTGTTGAATTTTAATTCTTTTTATGTCATATATTACTGTTTTTACTAATTCAATTTTTTTAATTCTCAAGCTTGTCAATGTAATGGTCATAGTAGATGTCTTCCAAATACTAGTGAATGCATTCAGCCATGTGGAAACTTGACTTATGGATCACACTGTGACAAGTGTATCCCCGGTTTTTATGGTAGTCCACTCAATGGAGCCACATGTCAGCGTACGTAGTATCTTCTTTTATGTATCATATTATTAATGTCATTATCATCCAATCGTTACAAATGAAAAAAAGACATTTTAATGACGCTTGTGCATTCTTATTACAGCTTGCTCCTGCAATAATCAAGGTACTCTATGTACGAGCGAGACGGGTAAATGTTATTGCACAACTAAAGGTATTATCGGCGATCACTGCGAACGTTGTGACGTATCTGGTCTCTATCATGGAGATCCTACGATTAATAAAGGGTCCTGTTTCTGTGAGTTAATTGATACATTTCATTTTATAATTTAATACCTTCATTTCAATAAAATTATCATTGCTCTCATGTGTTTGCGCTTCAGATGATTTGGCTATTGACTACCAATTTACGTTTAATTTGAGCAAAAAAGAGGATCGTCATTATCGAGCAATCAACTTCAAAAATTCGCCACCGAAAGCCGACATTGATGCTGAGTTCTCCATCACATGTTCCGTGCTTGCCAAGATGAATGTCAGCATCAAGAAAGTAAATAGTGACGAAGTGAAACTGGTGACCAACGCAAATTGTACAACGACTATGTACAAGCATCGTTTTAGCAAAGCAGACTACAACTTCGGCAGCGAAGATAATAATACTCTTACTACATTTTATGTATATGTCTATGACTTTCAACCGCCATTGTGGATCCAGATCTCGTTCTCTCAATACTCCAAACTGAATTTACAGCAGTTTTTCATTACATTTTGCACGTGAGTACCATAATTTGGACTTCGGAGTAATTTTTAATCTAAAATAAAGCGAGTTAAAATTGTGTTAAATCTCTAATAAGTACAATACACGAAAAATAATCTTGAAAGATAACAGATAACATCGATCGTTAACAGATAACATTGATCGTTTACGCTTTATTTTTTCAAATTTCTATACTTTTTTTGCCATGTTGAACCTCAGGCAGTACTTACTTGTAAACTAGAGATTACATGCCACCGCACAGGTGCTTCCTCGCTCTGTTACTGGTGGCTGCCATTCTCTGGAAGATCAAGCAAAAATACGACATGTATCGACGAAGACAAAGGCTCTTTTTAGAAATGGAGCAAATGGCTAGCAGAGCATTCAGTCAAGTTCTAGTGGAAATCGAGAGACGCGATGTTGACAATTCAGATTCAGAACGCGGTGACGCCGACTTTACTAATTGTCGTAAAAAGAAAAAGGTAAACGTGAATGATTCTTTTTTAGATGTCGTATGTATTTTTAATGAATATCTAATTGTGTCTGTATTTCTGATTAAACATATATTTAATATTAAATGATTTTATTGTAAAAAAAAGTGAATTTTCTTTCAGAGGAGATTCTTACATATTTTTCAAGCAATTTGAATAGTTTTTTGCTCTTATATGAATGCTTACATCTTGCTAGAATGTCATGAATCGAATAAGACTTGACTATTTACTAAGTTTTTTTGTGCAGAATGCTCCTAGTCCGATCGCACTAGAGCCTTGTTGTGGCAACAGAGCGGCAGTTCTGTCTCTGCTAGTCAGGTTGCCGACTGGCGGCGAGCCTTATACGCCAGCCGGACAGAGCGCTGGTCTAGCCGTGGCGTCCGCTTTGGTGACGCTAGGCAGTCCGCGCAGACCATCTCAGGAATTAACAACAAAGGAACCGAAGAAGACAAGAAAGTCCGCTAGCCAACATCCCGATTCCACTTGCATTTAGCGATAAACTGAGGTATCGCGATAGGACGCAACTATAATAAGCCTTAGAGTTGTTTCTGTGATCTTGCCCGCACTTGATTCGGCAGGACATTTATCTTCGAACTCTGACGGAGTGGAGACAAAGTGCGAATGATGATCGCGTCAAGATCAAAACGGGAAACATACGCGAAAATTTTTCTCGTTGGCGCGCGACTGATCGATGAATCGAACAATTCGGTTATTTTATTCGAAGAATTGGCTGAATGTGTAACGCTAGATATAAATATATGCGACTTTCCTTATCGAGTAGAAGGAAACGCCTTTGGCCGAGGTGCGAATGGACTGCTCCAACCGGTTATGTGCGCTAATTATGGTAAGTAACATTTTCTTTTTAGACTTGAACTGTATGAAATATTTTCATGCGCCGAAAGGGATGTCCATTGATCACTCGGCTAATATTCGGAACATAATCGAGTTTCTTTTAAGGACTTCGATTAATAATGTACAGTGTTGTATAGATGATAAGACGATTGTTTTTGTCGAAGAAGTTACGGTACGTGTTGGTCGCGTGGATAAACTGGCCTCGTATATATTCGAAAAACTTTTATTCGCTGCATTTGTTTTAGAAAATTAGTCATTTATAATTCAAATATATTTAATTATATTATATATGTATATAATATATAATGTGTATAATATTTTTAATTATAATGAATCTAAAAAAAACAATTATTTAAAATCACAATATAAGAAAACGGCTCAAATAATATTAAATAGTTGAAACAAGGAGTTACGCTCCACAAGCGTTTCTCTCTCTCTTTCTCTCTTTCCCTCCCCCCCCTCTCTCTCTCTCTTTCTTATAAAACAGTTATTTAAAAACTTAAAAACGAACGTTTTGATCTATGACGTCATTATCAATATTAGATTTTAAGTAGATTGTTAAGTAGATTACGCAATTGATATCGTAAACAAATGGAATAGAATAAAATTCAATGCCAAAGTTAAAAATCAGTTTTCATGTTTGTCCTTTAAACATTAACAACCACTTGAATATGTAAAGTTTAATATACTGTAAAGGCAAATTATTTCAAAAGATAAGGATCATGGTGCTCCGACCAAGTATTGAGTTGTTATATATTCGTTACAAAAGATTGGCAATTTGACGCAATAGATAATCGTAAAAACGTAAGGAGATGGCCATGACTTATCATTATGATGGAAGTATAATAGTTCATCATAATGAAAAACTGATGACACCTACAGATAAGATTTGTAAGAAATCGAATTATTAATACCGTCTTGACAGAGAATGAACATGAAAATTAGGTTTAGCGTTGAATTCTATCTGAACTGTGTAATCTATAACAGAATCTTTAACATTGAGAAAATCTGTAACATTGATAATGATCTCATGTATATAGGTTGAAACGTTTGTTTTTAAGTTAGTAGTAAAAGTGTTTTATTAGAGAGAGAAAAAGAGAGAGGGGGAGGGAGAGAGGGAGGGGGAAAGAGAGCGGGAGAGAGAGAGAGAGAGAAACGTTTCCGGCTCGTTAGTCCCTTGTTTTAATTACATAATTATTTCTTAAAAATTTAGGAATCTTTGAAATAAAGTGCTCCTTGGTAATCTTTTTTAAGTCTGAAAAAATTAAATATTTTTTTTTATATGTCGTAAGTTCTTATATTTTTATTGTTTTCTTAGCATACAGTGCAGTGGATAAAATATTGCAATTGCCATAAGAGTTAAAAGAATTCATTCATGTTACTGAAATGATTAAATTGAGGAAGTACAATGCTTCGACATAAGCTGTAAATAGGCTGTATTTTTTGGCTCGAATGAAAAAAATTGATCATTGATAGTGAAAATAGAAAGACGTATGAAAGATCGATGAATACGTCGAAAAATTCACTATTTATGTATTCATTTGTAGCGAATGCATATAATATTCATATTCTAAATCGATCGAAGTGAGTAGAAATAACAATTGCAACACATACAGATTTAAGGAAGGTATAAACCGCACATTCGATCTTGTATGTGCATTTTACATTAAAATATTGTGCCAAATCAGAATTTCTTTTTTTGATATAAATGCAAATCATTTGTTGAGACAAACTTTGATTAGTTAGAATTGGTCGAAAAAGAGTATTTTCACTTTGTTATCTCTATTCACTGTGATTGCAATTAATCATACATCGCACGACCGAAAATTTGCAGGATTCAAGATTGACACCAGTTAACGGCGTAATTTGATTAGAAATTTTTAATAATTTGTCGGCCATGCTCGTGATTTTAGCCTAGAGACAACAGAAAGAATATAACATTGTAATAAGAATCTCATTCGAAATCTCATTTTTCTTTTATGAAGCAAAGTGCTGGTTATTTCGCACGTTGGTTGCATGAGTGTCTTTCTGATTATTTAACTAATATGTTTACGAGATTCGCATGTTTTTTTTTTTAAGAATTTATAGAACCTCTAATTATATTATATTTTTATTTTTTCGTACTTGTGTATTACAGAATTAAATTAGTAACGAATATCTCATACTTCCATTTTTACAATACATTTGTACTTTACTTCTTACTATTTTAAATACAAGAAAATAATTTGCAACGCTTGACTTTACGAATTTTGTATACATTATTAGCGAAAGGTAATGGTAGTGCATAATAGAGAAAGTTCCAGCGCACTACGATACAAATGTGAAATGTGCTTATATTAAGAAACTGGCACGGTCTTGAAATGTTCATAGTAATACGAAAAAAGGGAATTATTATCATAAGGTTCATACACATACATATTAGATATTTTTTTTCTAAATACATAAACTTGCGTTATAATAGGTTTGTTTTCTATAGCTGAACTATAATGTATATCATTGGAATTTAAAGTGAAATAGATATATGTTTGATATTGGGGGAAAGCGAGAAAGAAAGTTGTAGTCGGCGGGAATAAAAAACAAACCTAATAATTAAGTTTCATTTTTTATTGGTATGCGTGTACACACACACACACACACACACACACACACACACACACACACACACACACGCACACACGCACGCACACACACGCACACGCACACGCACGCATATACGTGTGTGTATGTATTTATGTAATTGATATTTGAACAGACGATAATAAACGACGATAATTTGTTACTTGAATTAGCAAATACAATGCATTTTATGACGTTTAATACTCATATCTTCGTCTTTATATCATTTAAAATATTAATTTATAAAGATGTGGTCAAGAGAAACGTATATACATATATTATAAATTAGAATCGCTCCATTTTAAGCGATAAATGCGCATTCTCAAATATATTTTTCGTACCAAAGAAAGCTCTGTAGATATGAATAAAATCGTTATTGCGCACGTAGAAGACTAGATAGCACTCGACACAATCAATCAATTATCAATATTATGTAACAATTAGAAATAAATTTGTAATTATTAGTCGCGTTTGAGAAATGATTTTTTGTCAACGGTAATATAGATCTGGTTATTATTTGTTGTCGAATTTACTTTTTGATACAAACAGCTTTTGTACTCGAATAGCGTGAGAAATAATCTCGTTTAAGAGATAATTGTAAAACTCTTTTCTTATAAGCGCCAAAAAAAGGATATTTTATTAAAATATATTTTATTGGATATATTATATTGCAAAATACTTTTTATTACATAATTTATACAAACGAATGAGCGTCTTTGATGTTTTCGTTGCCACAATACATGTGTCATTTATGTTTTGATGATTTCGACAAGTTTGATAATTATTAAAATTATTTCAATTTAGTTATTAAAATAAATTTGAACCTACAGAAAGAAAACTTTATTCTTTGTACTTGTACAAAGTACTGTAGTACAAAGAGTACTTGTCAGCAATTTCGGCAACGAAAGGATTGAGATTGATGAAAGCAAAGTTTGAAAATATTGTTTGTATAGAGTAATTTTTTTTTGTGGTAAAAAGTGTAAAAGTATTTTTTGTTGTTTAGAAATATTGTTTAAATTCACGATACTTTCAACGTTACATAAATATCCGATATTCTCAGTGTTGATTTTAAATTATCAGGACGATGGCGCTCATATATACATATATGTACATATCTATGTATTTTTTTTTTCGTTCCATTCTTAGACTATACTTGAAAAATTTATCATCGAAGGGGAAGGTCGCTCTCGTAGAATAAAATTTTCAAATAGATCTCCATCGAGACTTGAAAAATAAAACTCTCAAACAAACGATCGTTGAAAGTCTACGCCAGCTGGAAATTATCACTGTCGACAGTCGCTCTCGAAGGATAAAACTCTCAAGCGTACCGCCTCGGCTTCGATTTTCTATCTGTCGCGTTTGTACACCGTAACACTGCCAATGTAATATTCCTTCACTTCATTGATCTTTTATAATCTGCTTCGTCTTCAATCCCCGAGACGACGGCTGGGCTTTCCCCTGCGTCGATCTCTGTGACTGATAGCATGAGCGAAAAACCATCGATATTCCGCAATCTCTTCTTATCCCTCTCTTTCCAACGAAGATGGCGCATCATTGTTATTCGCGATCGCGATGGGACTAGTGTTGTTCATCGCCCTTAAGAAGCTCTTTCAGAAAGGCTTAAATAATATAAAAAAATAGAATAGTATAATACATTGCATACATGTATTTACTCTTATCATCTTTATTTACCTGACACATTTAGGGAAAAAGATAAAGGAAAGAATACGGATCTTTTATCATTATAAAAAAAATCTATTCCAAATTCAACGCAGAATCTGTCATATATACATATATATAACATATATATAATATTATATATTTTATGTATTATATATAATGTTATATGTATATATATTATAAATATACTACATATGTGGAATGAAAAATGATTCTTTTAGTTAGATAAATGAAGGCATATTATATAAATTTCAATACATTTCTTCAAATAAGTCATTTAAAAGCAGATAGAATAAAATAGTTAACTGTATATTAGAGATATTAGAATTAAATCAATAAAAAATTATTAGAAGGAAATTTGTAATTACATGGACCGGATTGTCCGATCGGTTCAATTGTGTACTAATTAATTCCCGTTAAGACATTACGTAGAAGCGAATGAACATCTCGAGTGATCCCGTCGCGGTCCACGGGGTCTCTTAAATTTTCTTCTTTTGACTCGAAGAAATAACTGGATAGATCTCTCCTTTTCTCGAAGGACTCAAAAAACATTTGTAATTTTTCCGAAAGGCGAGATTTTGTAGTCTTAACGTAGATCTTACTGGAAGGCGTATGACGATGTAAAATATCCGTTTCTATGGATACTCAAGTCATGGATCTTAGCTGTTAAGGATTCTTAAGCGCCGGTATGTGAAATTTAAACAAGAATGCTTGATGATGATGATGCTTATCACGAATATGCCCAATGATCGATATTGCGTCAGAACGCGATGAAAGTTCGAATTTACAGAATAAGAGAGAGAGACTGTTCTCGCATACATAGACACCAAACTGGAGATACGTCTTAGCAAACAAGCTGACATTATTTGTTGTCATTTTGA
>Ga0157364_1004003_pt1 | contig 14544 bp, 13 predicted proteins | sample AttsexASBM2_FD_111476 | JGI IMG/M metagenome (GOLD analysis project Ga0157364, IMG submission 111476) | Fungus gardens microbial communities from leaf cutter ant in Ribeirão Preto, State of São Paulo, Brazil - Atta sexdens ASBM2 | ecosystem: Host-associated > Fungi > Mycelium > Unclassified ... | reverse complement strand
TCTCTCTCTCTCTCTCTCTCTCCTTGAGAGAAAATTTGTTATGATTTATTATTTCATTGTATTTCTTGTCGCAAAATATGATCGTTCCATCGCCACTGTAGGAATTTTCTGCAAAAGTTAATTGTTCGGCTACAGATCTCTATATTTTTACTTGGCTCTTTATGAATTTCTAGTATTGTTTTACAGTATTAGCACAAGCTATTTTATTCTTTTTATTGCGAAACGTTTTTTGCGTCACGTCTTTGTCGAGAGCTCAAAATATACATTACATTTATTATACGTTTTGTGAATTTTCAATCTTCTTTCCTGATGTGAATTTTCATCGTATGGCAAGTACATTTTGCACAAACGAACATAAAAGTTACTTTCATCACAAGTTGGAGTTGTACTTGTAAAAATAATATTGCATGAGTTACAAAATTGCATACCTCGATTCTAAAAGACTTTTTTCAAATTGATACTACGTTTCATGGACACCGATGATAATACACCATCCGTTCGTTTTATATGCTTATTCGACATGTTGGAAATTCCGTAAATTAGAATTCGCAGACGAGCTGCACGAATTATGGCGCAAATACGCGGGATGTCGGAGGCTAAAGGGTATCCTCGGATAAAGCACGAACGGCGCGTTGGCGATTCGCGCGAGTCGGCCGTCCTAGGTTGCATTTATGCGCTGGATAAAAGCGCGGACTGTATATTTTTCATTATCTTGGTAGGAGCTCTCGTTTTCTCCTGCCTCTTTTTCCTCCCCTCCACTCTTCTTTGAATTATTGTAGCAGGTTCCGTACCGTTGCAATATATCCACGTTAACGGACATTAAAATCTACAAACAAAGTGAACCGCGAGGGATGGGCGGGTTAATTTTATTTCCTGACAATGACTAGTCCGAACTTTTTATCTCGTCGAGAGAAAGGAGTGAGAGAGATGCATAGCTATTCCCTTCGCGTGCTAAAGTTGCAGCGCGAAGATGGAAACCGAAGGTAGAAAGAGACGAAGAGAGGATAGTGGATGATTCTGGTCGATGTATTACACAATCTTATATATAGAGCTACATCTTGAAAAACTTTCCGAAGAAACTTTGTAATTAGTTTATTTGCAAAATAAGTCGACTGAGTTATATACGACATATATAACTCAGTATATATATATATATATATATATATATATATACATACATACATCAGATTAGGATATTAGAATATTCTCTCTAAAATTTTTTTCATTAATTATGATTTTAAAAATATAAAGGAAAGTATATCTTTCTCTTTTTTCTGAAAAAATAGAAAAGTATTTTTAATCCCTCAGACTCTCGCAAATTAATAATTAGAATTTAAGCTAATAAGGATAAAGTGCAGAAATTAGAGCGCGATTGATCTTTAAATAGTTTAAATACTTAATTATTGTGCAGAAAGTTCATCGAACGTTTCGCGATTTGAAAGCCTCAGCGAAACATTATTCTATAATTATGATATATCTCTCATGCACAGATAACTATTAGTGGATTGAATGATCCAAAGTGATTGAAAATATACCGAGTACATATTTACAAAATTTTGTAAATATGCATTTTTTATTTGTTAACTTGTTCCTCATCCGTAAGTGAATGAGAAACGTGTTAACAAAAATGCATATTTACAAAAATTTTTTTTTTTTAATAAAATCACGTAGATATCATTTTAAGTGAGAGAATCATTGGTCAGTATAGAATAAGATTAAGTTTTTCTATATTGACCAATGATTCTCGCTTAAAATGATCTACGTGACTTATTTAAGAAAAATTTTTGAATTTGCATTTTCTATTTGTTGTTAATACGTTTCTCATCCATTTAAACTCTACTTGGCACATGGTTTTCAACTAAACTGGTTGTACATCACTTTTAATCATCCGATCCACTAGTAGCTGTCTATGATGAATGAGGGACCATAGTTTTTGAAGAATAATGTTTCGTGAAGAGGATTGGAAATTGGGTCGAAACGACCGACTAATTTTCTGTACAATAATTAGATGTTAAAATTATTTAAAAAGTCAATCACGCTATAATTTTTGCGCTTTACTCTCATTAGCCTAAATTTTAATTGTCTTCTGAAAAAAATTTACAATAAAATTAAATGTATAGAATGAAGTCAACAAAATAAGCTTTCAAAATGTTTTCTAAAGCAAACTTTGATAGTCCGTGATTTGCTATTTAAAATATTGAAATGTGATTATGTTGACAATTGTCCAACTACTTCAAAATCCGGTGAAAACTTAGATTACAATTTCTATGTAATACATCGTCTTGCTAACAGAATGTATGGTGAATTTTGTAAGTCCACGCTTTCGTTGACATAAAAGCTGTTTACGCGAGTCTAAGTCACAACTTTCTCATTTCTGATGTTGTCCGCACTCGACAAAATATTTTCAAAGAACTTGTTGTTCGAAAAACTATTTTTCTTGTATTTTAAACAGCATCGAATCCAATACCCTAGAATGTTAGATGACGAGTTTAACGTACGAACTGTTTATAGATATTTATCGCTATGTATTTATGCAACAACTTGTTATAGTTCACAAGATAAAATGTTCTACTAATAAACGAGGGATTCCTCATAACATTTCCTGTAACAATAAGTAAAAACTGAAGCATGTGCCTGTATCTATAATACGTCATCTATTAAACAAATGGACACATGCATTATGCATAAGAATAAATTCTTCTATAGGAAATTCCATATCAACTTGAATAGTCTCTTGATGAAAAAAGAGGATATGTTAAACGATAAATACATGGCTTTGACACAAGATGGACACACTATTCGTAAGAAGAAAATGTCCAAGAGTAGAAGAAGATATTTATAAAAAAGCATATGCAAATAGAATCGGAGAATCTCCTGGAGATTCTAAAATTATTTCAGAATATGCCTTCTGAATCTCTCTAAAAGATTTTTTGCTCATTTTGAAATGTGACGCTAATTAATATTTTTAACAATACGATAAAACTGAATTAACTGTTTATATTGTACAATTATGAAAAACTTTTACTGGGGCGATATATGCATATCACTAAAAGACAGATTCTTCTAGCATTAAGAAGATTGCAATCTTAAATCCAGCTTATCTATATGTATACGAGCTTATGATTGTATGATTTTCCTTTGCATTTTAAATATCTTTTTGAAACCGTGTATCAATGGAAAATCCTCTGATATTAAAAGGATATCGCAAAAAAACGGAATATCTTTTTGGGTGTATTTATTGCTATATATCTTTATTGTACAGCGACTCATTATAGTATCCCTGTCTTTGATACGCGACTCTAATAAACGTCTGCAAACCGTGGATCAGACACTGTCGTTGCAAAACGTCACCCATGTAACGCGGTAGGTGCATTGCCCGCAATATTGCTTCGCGTTGACGAAAAAAAGAGCATCACTGTTTCCGTTGTATATCTGCGAAATATCAGCGTCGCGATGGAAAATGCCGACGTCTTCGCGACGAGCAAGCCTCGCAGAAAATCGGCACGAATTCTCACCACGTATTCACCAGAATCACCGCGAGAGTAAAACGGGGTGCCGCACGCGCGATATTTTTCCTCACATTTTCATCGCTCTTTTTTTTTTCTCGCAACTTCGTCGTTCGTCCCGAACCGAAAAACGCGCTTTCTCGCGGATTCGTCACACGTCGCGTCGCCGAACGGCTGCGAGCCTTTCGTGGATGCATTTGTGCCGCATGTCATTGTCGGGGAGGGACAGAAAAGATGGAAGTAGAGTAAAATGGAGACGACGAAGAGCCGAAGGCGACCGCCTGGGCTGTCTGTCATGGAGCAGATATCGCATCGTCGAAGGCGAGCGACGTTGAACGGAGCTGGTCGTAATACTCTTAAATTGTACCCGGTATCACGTAATATCAGTGTCCATATACTTAAGCACTGTCGACAAAATCTGCGAAGAGATATCTGACGTATACCATAAATATCGTTCCGAGAATTTTTCATCTTTTTTATAGATACGAGTCGTACATTTGTCCGAACGTTTCGACGTTTTGTAAATTGCATTCATCCATCAAGTTTTAATAAAAAACGATTGTTTTTTCAGTGGAAAAATATTTCTTATATAATTAATAATAATTAAAAGTACTTATACAATTAACAATAATGCGGCTGAAGTATCTATAAAATTTAACTATATAATAGATACAAATTGAAAATAATTCTATTAGCTATCAAAATAATTACTTAGGAAATTCAAATATGGTGAATAATGCTAGTATAACTGTTATCTTTATTGTTGCTATCGCGGAAAGAATGTTTTGCTGAAGTAGAAGTAGCAAAATTCTGAAAATAGTTTTGTTGGATTATCAAAATAATTATGTAGAATTCTTAATTCTAGTTGTTAGAATGTCAAAATTTTTAGCAACATTGTTCATCATGCTTGAATTGCTCACATAATTATTTTGATAGTTTAATAAAATTATTTTCAAATCTGTAGGCATCGAGTTCACCGCTCGGTGCAATTGACTCTGTAAGATCCAGATTCAATTCCACTTGCGCTCACATATGCGATTTTTCGCGTTTAAGGAGCCGAAAATGATTCCATCTTGATTAAGAGATCTTTGATGTTTACCAGCGTTCAGATCCAGCACTAAATTAGGTTTATTATAGGTTTCCTATAGATATATATAGAGAAAAAAAACAAAAAAATGGAACACGTTCTGTAGGACAATTAACTGGTAATTGACATCAAAACGAAGTGCTTAATTTGTAGTGAAGTCGTCTTTGTCTTAGCAAATTTAGTGGATATGTGTATGGATCCTCTAGACTGGAGATTGGATGTTAGGCTAACAACCTAATTCCAAAGAAAAATCCATTGTTACGGGACCCTTATAAGAAGTAGGCCCTGCCCTGTCTTGGGATATTGCGCCATCAAAAAATTAATGAATAAATGAATATTCAATATGATCATATTCATGATCAAGCAAATGCTTTTTTAAATCACAGAATTTTTCTGGAAAATGAGATTCCATATCTGCTAAGTCATACATTTTTTTACAAATTACACATTTAATTTTGTTATTCGTTACCAGGTAATTGTTCAGCAGAACGTAAATAAGTGTTTCACTTATTTATTTTTTTATACATCAAATGTATATATTATACACATATACCTAAATTTTTAGATATTTCAGCAAAATTGTTCTTTCTGTGTACTCGTGACTGTTTGTACAACATACAGTACACTTGACAAAATGTTAAGATATTTATATAAATATCTGCGGGTCGAAAAAGATTAATATAAAATTTTGTGTGAGAGAGTTGCTTTTTATATTGAGAAATATATTTTTTATGAAAATTTGAAAGTGATATGAAAAGAGAGAAATAAGATGCGGCGGTGAGAGAAACGAGATGCACAAGCGTAGCAGAATGCGGATGTCGAAGTTAGCAACGCATTTGAATGTACGAAGAAGAGGGATGGTGCGGCGGATAGTCAGAAAGGACATAAGCAGTCATAGCGATGAATAATACATTTCTCCGGTGGCCGGGCGATACATTATGCCAAATTCTCGCTTTCCTCCGCCTTCCTCGCGTCGCGATGGCGATGGTAATGTCGTTTTAAAGACCGATGGAAATCATACTGAGTTTTCAATGGCGCGCGAATTAAGTGGAAGAAGAGACGAAGCGACGACGAATAAAAGATTCACGCAACATGAAAAAAGCGTCAACGTTGTAGTGAATGGAAAGACTCTGGAGTCGTTTTCGGGATTCGACATGGGAAAGTTCTATCCGCCGACAAATGATACATGATCGAGCGATTGAAAATTGAGATTTCTGGAGTGAAATAGAATTATATCTGATGATGTTTCTTTGCTTGGATGACAAATCCAAACTATCTCAAATAAGTATGCGCTCTCTTGTATATCTATATAATAGATAAACTAAGTTCTTTATTTTTGCATTTTATAATCTTATTACGTAAAATTCGATTTTTTTACAGTGCAGCAGTGGAGCGAAAGTATTCTCGTGCAATAATCACAATATAAACGTGAAATATTTTCATTTTATATGAAAAGTTCATCACATATTCCTGAATTTATTTAATATTAGTATGAATTTTATCATTTATTAATACGCGAAATCGTTCCGGATTTGAAACTTTAATGCGTTCTCTTTGACGTACATTTCATCAAATTTTTTACATTTTTGGTTGGTAAAATCAAGAGATTTTAATAAGTTATTGGAATTTTATGATTTTTCTCATTTTAAATTGACTTGGTTATTATAGAGAAAAATAATTTCGTAAAATGTAAAATTGAAATTACAATCAACGTTTTGCGCTCTTTATTTAGAAATGTTTAAATATTTTATATCTCTAGGAAATGATTTAATAAAAAAATATGATATAAATGGTGAATATAAACTTAAAATGTTTATCTTTGTGAGATTGCGAGTGCAGCGATGACACAGATCGCCATCGCGCACGTCACGTCGCATTTGTGCAATATATAGCATGCGATAATTCCGTTTGTCTAAGCCTTGCTGCTTTTTGAGAGGCTTGGGCGTTAGATGCGCCGCGACTGGCAATAATTCTCGCGCTTTTTCGTGCGTGCATCTTCCCGTGTATTTCCACGTCGCCGAACACTTTTATCATCCCCCGTATCTGCCATGTCGGTCGCGCGACAGGTAAAGGCGCGAAAAACTCGTGGAAATAAGAGGAAAGGCGAGGTGGGCTCGTAAACCGGAAACGAACGCTTCCTCACGGAGACGATTACGGAGCGCGTACGACGGAGAAGCGTGGCTTGTACCCGCTCACGTTTAAAGCTTTTCGCCAACGGCTTTATATTTTCCCTCATTTCGCTCCAATATTTTCCCTTCGCTCTTGGCTGTTTGTGTTCGTCTCATTTCTTTCATCGTTTCTTTTAGTCGATTTTTATTTGACTCCTCCGTTTGACATTAACGCGTTGTGACGCTCCTTTACGAAAGTAAGCGTGGACGAACACGGCGGAACCAGATTTTCAGTATTCGCAATTCGCAATGCAATCTGTGGTGCATTCGGAAAAATTCTCACAGAACATAATATTAGCGATAAAGAAATACTGTTTTTTTTCTGGTAAATGAAGCATTAAAAATCTACTTTTCAATATTACGTGCACTTATTTCGTATATATTGTTCTCTTTAGATTAATCGGAGTTTCGGTGGTTTTCTTCTTTGCGGAATACTTTAAAGATTACGTTCCCTGAAGGAAAAAAAAAAACACCGTGCGATAAAGCGGCGAATGATAGGGACGGACGGGATGCATGCCTATAAAAGTAGTTCGAAAATTTAATAAGCCGCGTCTCGGAGGCATTCCAAAGTGCGTCGGAATTTCTTCGGGTTAATGCCCTGTGAGCGAAACGTTCTAAGAAAAAGTAACTTCAATATCGAAGCTCGACGTCGTTGTGCCGTCGCTGCTTACTTAACCGAACTCGCGGAGGCACGATAGAATGTCCAAAAATAATCCTCCACTGGTGTAGACTCAGCTTGTGGTAAACTCGGATAAGCTACTTTCCTCCTGCATCCAGCAACCGCGCCGCAGTCTATGCCTCTTTTTTGCTCCTCAGCCTTTTTCATCGCACACTTATTTCATAGATCCGATTTAATTTATATACTAAAATACTTTGCGATATTCTTTTACATTTTTTTGTGTATTTCGATAAATCCTGATAGAAGTATACAATGCAGTTTTCTTAAACATCCATCCAGCTATTATGTAGTATTATTATATTCTCATTAGTTGTAACAATACCGTGTAGGGAATAGACGAGCAGATTTTATAAAATTTTATTCGGTATGCTAAAACAGTTTTTCTGGTAAAAATATATTTGTGTAGACATTTGCTCAGTTATGGCCTGGTATTAATGGATAATTATTATTTAGAATGCTGCGTCATTTATTGTTCTGCTTTTGTTTAATAAATTCAGATTTTGCTCATCTTTTGTGGGCAGTAACTGCAGACAAATTATCGTGCTGACGAATTATCGTCGGTGGAAGATTTATGTTGTAAAGTGGTCTAGATTGCTTTCTTCATGTTTTTTACAGAATTTTTATTTCTTCTAATTCGTATAATATATACTTAGTTCGTCAATTAGTTTTCCTGTCAGCTTTTTTCATCCAGTCCTTTTGTGTTTTTTTTTTTTCAATTTACAAAGTCGCGCACTCATCTATTTCTGAACGTGACGAATGCAATTCCTTTTTTGTAATTCTGACATCTTCACCACAAAGTTACGATTCAGTGATGTCTTTGAACTACCGCCGTCACCAACGTATAAGATAAATATTTCACGCCATGTAAGTCTTCGGGTTTCGCGAACATTTCTATTGCACCTCCATTTTTTCCATGCTTTCTTCGCTTTCTCGATTGATGGAACACTCATTTCTATGTGATTCTTTCCACATTTCATATTCTTCTGTACCATTTTGGCTCCAATATTTGCACATTTTACAGTGCATCGATTTGATATTTACATCTATTATTTGTCCAGAATAATGGCCAATTAACGTTACAACTCCATATAAAGATGAAAACCTCGTCTATCTCCTGAAACTGTAAGGTCTGCCAGTTCTGTTTCTTCTGCATTTGCCGTTAACCGTCTCTCTTCAACGACTGCCTCGGAAAATACTATATCACCTACAGCAGCCTTGGTCGTGCAATAAATATTTGTTATAATTTCGGAATATAAATTGTCCATGATATTACAAAATATTTGTACGTCTTCGTAACTGACACCAAGAACTCTCATTACAAAAACAATATCTACGCAAATATGATCTATAAGCGGACAACAATCTGTATATCGCGGTTCACATTTGGTTACATGATTAATTTGTCCAAATCTGTCATGCAATCATAATTGCATGAAATTTTTATGAGGGAACAGTAGTTATTAATATTTGAATTTCAAATAGAGACAAGTATTCAACAGTATTCGTTATACTATTTGTCGTTCAGCGTTTATTAATTTTACAACGATAATTATAGAAACGTGATATTGCATTATAGAATTCGGAGCAATTTGGCAGTGCCAAGTTACAATAATATTTCAAGATTCATCCGTGGTCGCTTGGCTTGACGCCGTTTGGCATCGGGATAGTTAATATTACAAGAATCTTCTGCATTATGCAGCTGGCGCGTGGCTTGTTTTTGGCTGGTGCGGCACGGCTGTTTCTCTCTGTGATATACAACCACGAACCTTCCGGCGTGCATTCTGCTGTTGCACGTTTCGCAGAAACGATAATTGCAGCGCGTGTCGCGCATCGGCGATTTCACTGCATTACAAATCGTGAAATTAACGTTTCCTCCTCAGCGGGAGGGGCCATTTTCGATTTTCGCGCCGGTAGTCGGCAATGATCGTTGGTTCCGTCATTTGCTGACGATGATGATTATGGGCTTTGCAGCTTCAGCACGAAGACCGGAAACGTGCGCCGCGACGCATCGCAACGACAATGATATCTCTATTGTGATATTATGACGATATCGAATAAGTTCGGCGTCGTATGGTACATCATCTGTGATCCAATTGGGGCTTTGAAGACTCAGGCGAATTTTCAACTTTGAATTATTCTGTTTCAAATTCGGACACGTACAAAAAAAAATGTAAAACATTTCGGGTCATATCATTGTAAACTCGTATTCTTGCATGTTGAAAGAATGTATTAAAATTTTTTTGAGATTTTTCAGAATCTAAAAATGCTTTAAAAAGCACAATCAGCAGGGTAGCCACAGAATTGGAAATCAGAAAATCAAGAATATATCAGGGAAATTGAAAAAGATCAAGAAAATTAGGAAAAAGTCAGGGAAAAATTCTGTATAAAATTAAAATTCTTGATTTTAAGGGATTAATATTAATTAAATATTTAAATTACATTAATTAATTTAATATGCATAAATTACCTACACAGTTTTGGAATACTATCAATTTAACAATTAAAGCAGCAACATTAACAAGAATTTACATTGCTACTAAATTTCTGTCTCAACAAAATATTTGATTATTTCTAAATCAGGAAAATACAAACATTTTTTAATATTATTGAAGCATCAGGAAAAATCATAAAATTTTATTTGAGAATCAGAAAAAAATTATGGAATTTAAAAATGAAGAATTTGTAGGGGGCCCTGGTCAGGCATCAGTAAGCCGGTTGGAAAGCAGTGGAAAAAAACATTGAATCACGAAAGAATAATTCAACTTGTCGCAGACGCCATGTGATTCATAATATTGAGAAGAAAAAAAGAATTTGCGGAGAGAATCGTACGTTTTTCCTTCATGCATCCCGATTAACGAGACATTAACGGCAGGTGACGCATTGTAAAAGCGGTCGACTCGGCAGGTCACGGATTCGATTTCGACTTTCATCCCACATATGCCTCGATTTTATTGAAGATTTACCAGAAAAGATAAAGGAAAACCACTCTGGTTATTGCTTCTCAAGAAATCGTGAGAAATCTAAAAAGCAAAAAAAGTGTCTCTATTTCCAGGATTATCTATTAGTGAGTAAGTCTCATAGTCAAAATAGTTCTTTCTAAAGTGATCGCTAATGTCAGAATAACTCAATGTGGCATACTGAAGAAGAACGACAGATGCATCGTTAATTAGAACATTGCATTAGAGCCACTCAAGCCACTTAAACATGATGCTCCCAAAAAACTCTGACTTGAACAAGTCGCAAATAATAGCGTTCGAGAGCTTAGATTAGATGACTTCAACTGGAATCAATAATTTTATGTATATACTTAATGAAATTCCGTTTGAGTGATAATGCACTCTTAATAATACTATTAGAAAAGAAAAATTTCTCATGAGAGCATCACAGAGATGCGACTTTAATAAAACATAGAAAAATACATAATACCGTCACTATTAGCGTCATTCCCGAGAGTCGCGGGCGTAAAATATAAGCATCCCACGAATTGAATTTACATAACGCATACACACAGGCGTGCCTGTATGTACGTCCGTCCCAATCATAAAAATGCAAGGAGCGCCGAAAAGTGGATGTTAATTAATGTCGGGCGTCCGGAAATAAAAGGATGAAGAAACACTGGTGGCGGTGGCAGTGAGTGCGCCCTCAGTCCGTTGTTTTCCTTTTGTTTCCCTTCTCGGTTTCACATTTATATTAAAAGTTTTGCACGTTAAATCAACGCCGCGTCGCGTCGCGGGTTTATTCCCGTGATAAAACGTGTAATATAGAGACAGCTTGGTCTATCCGCGATGCACTACATTTACGCATAATACGAGAGCGCAGAGACAAATGGGCAGCGGTGGAGCATAATGGTACAAAGGAAGGACGTAATAAACCACCCTGCAACGGAGACGCGGGGAAGGCAACACGTTTATAAACGACAATGTAAGTGCAACGAATAAACTCGTTCGCGAGATTGTCCGCTAATTATTTATTGTACCATTCGATGATACGACCATCGATTTATTTTACAAATGGCTAATTAAGTTTTTTGCAATAAACTTTTAACATGTCTATAGTAAATCGTTGTATTGAGCTTATTTATCGGATTTTATCCGTGGAATTATTAAATTCATCTTGTTAATATCGGAGATAGCTCGAATCGTTGCATTACGTTCTGTGAGAAAAATATCTAAAATGTCCGCTTTTATTGACAAATCATAGTATTTCGCTGTGTTTGAGTATGTTGCCCGAGGGCAGCGCGATACATTAGTAGGCTAAATGCATTAATAAATTCTCTCTCTCTCTCTCTCTCTCTCTCGCTCTCTCTCTCACTCTCACTCATTTTCTCTCACTCATCAGATCAACGCAGAACTTGCAATTCTCATGTGTTTTGTTTGTTCATTTATTTGCTTATTTATTTAAACTGTATATGAGCAGCAGCACCGTGTCGCGAATTACGAGCTGCGTGGTTTCGCCCGCGAGCCTCGGAGAGCACAGGTGCAACCGCGGATATGTGCAGCTCGCGCCGTAATCTAAAATTCATTTTCCGAATGAATCCGGAATGAAGCCGATGCATCGAGCATTTCCGCCGGGCGGAAGTCTGTTACTCGCGCCGTGAAATTTCGGTGGCTATTCGTAACGTTACGTTTACGTACCTGTGTAGATCCTATATGCGTGCATGCATGCGTACACGTGTGTATCCGATGCCGTTCACCTTGCAGGATTTACGCGCTGCTTCAAATCTCGAGGATTACAGCAGTGTGCTTTTATACAATCCAATACAGATGTACCGACCGCATTAATATTATTTTCAATCTTTTGTGTATAAATATGATTACGTGAAATACATTTTTTACGGAATTTTATAATTATATACATATATCTAATGTGACTATAATATTTAATTTAATTATTATAGTATGTAATGACAACATCGATAAGAGAGAGAAATAAATGCGTTCAGAAATTGTGAATCAATGCAATTTCACACAGCTTCTCTTTCTCTCTCTCTCTTTCTCTCTCTCTCTCTCTGTCTCTCTCTAGGATATTATTTTGAACATAATATGTATGTATTATGTATATTATGTAACATACATTTAATATATATTTTTATGCATACATGATATTTTCTGTAATAATTTCATATAATGATATCACTTTGAAATAAAATTTGTTTTTTGTTTCTTTTTTACAAAGTATTTTTAATGCGTTATGAGCAAATTCATTATACATACATCTATATAATGCACAATGTTTGTTTTTATGTTATTTATGTCTACATAATTGATAGTAATATCGATAAATAATTTGTTTGTAAAATCTTTTATCAGCGCGACGTGATTTAATTGAAAAGGAAGAAGAAACCGGTGCAAGAAAGATGACACGCATTCAGCACACATCCCCTTTAATTTAAAGAGTGGACATAAGAGCAGCAACAGAGTCGACGTGAACAAAAGCGTGCAACAAAACACCGCAAAAACAGATGAAATCAATTACTTTTATGGAAGTACGTTGAAGTATGCTTTTACGTTACCTCACGAGTGTCCTCTTTAATTTAAAGAACGAAAAGAGCAACGGCATGGTATAAAGAAGCGCGATCGCGGAAACAACGACGGTCCATTATTTCCTACTCTTTTCCTTTGGACCATTTTACACATTGTAAACTATTCTTCCCAAAGCAAATCCTCAAGGCTACATGATCATATAAACGAGATAATTAATGTTTCCTCGACGAGACGTGACATCACAGATCATAATCTTATAAAATGTTGAAAGTTACACGACATATCTTAATAAGAGAAAGTAAATCGAGTCGCTTGACTTGGACGAGTTACGAACTTCATGTCACCGCCGCGAACAAGTTGCAGAAATGAAATAGAATGGAAATTAGAGCCTGTCGCGCTGTGGCGATTCGTATCGCACAGAGAAGGAACTTTACTTCAGATTGTCCGATTACAAATCTCACTCGAAAAACAATCTCAAAGTGTCCGCAGTCTCGTCACTTTTTTCTTGAGTAAATCAATGGAATTATCGAATAATCGTTGATTCTTTTACATTTTTTTTCCCCGACGAATATGGTAAAAAGTTCGAGATATAAAGCCGCAGATTAAATATATTCTAAAAAACATTCGCGTATTGCTTCAGGGTATTTTTCTATAGTCGTCGGAATATAACTCGCGCCGATAACGACATATCCGTTTTCTTTATTGGACGCCTTCTAATGCTCGCGAGGCACAGGAGAGGAAAGAGTATAAAAGAGAGAAATATGTATCTATATTTGAAGACGGCTTGCGTGTCATAATATAAAAATGCGGAACATACAGGAAAGAAACGACATGCGTACAACGCGGTGGGTGATAAAAATCCGAGAAACGAGAACTTCACCGCAAAATAAAATGGAGAACATCGGCCAGATGCAACGCTCGATAAGTCCATCCTTGGCGGACGTATCGCGTATTCGTCGTGGGTCGAATGGGCTTGTGGATGTCGATAGGGACGAATGGAGGGGAAAAAAGAGCCGGCTTGGAAACTGATCTGGAACGTTTTCTCGACCCCGACTGTGAGCATACACATCTATACTGTCAGAGAAACGGACGTTGAAAGCTCGCTGTGAAGTGGACGAAGGAACATACACGATACAGAAACCACAGTCCATCGTACATTGTCTCGCTTCTTCCTCGACCCTCTCTTCACCGTTCATTCCATTTCGTTCCTCCAAGGGTGGAATTAAATTTAAACGCATTAAATCCTATCGATACAATATAAATTATTACGTATAATTGCAATCAATAGTTTAAAATAAATAAATGATATAAATTAAAACATGGATAATTGTAATCGGGAAGGGAAAGGGTTATTATAAATTGGATACTTTACCATATATAAATTGAGATATAAATTATTTATTCTTAATTTTACATTCAGTTTATGATTTATTACGTTATACTTTATTTGCGATTCTAATTTTCGATTGATTTTATTAATTATGCTTAATTTGTATTACATGTTTATTACATTATTTAATTTTTTTACAGTATGTGTGTGTGTGTGTGTGTGTGTGTGTGTGTGTGTGTGTGTGTGTGTGTGTGTGTGTGTGTGTGTGTGTGTGTGTGTGTGTGTGTTGGG
>Ga0157364_1004002_pt1 | contig 14544 bp, 10 predicted proteins | sample AttsexASBM2_FD_111476 | JGI IMG/M metagenome (GOLD analysis project Ga0157364, IMG submission 111476) | Fungus gardens microbial communities from leaf cutter ant in Ribeirão Preto, State of São Paulo, Brazil - Atta sexdens ASBM2 | ecosystem: Host-associated > Fungi > Mycelium > Unclassified ... | reverse complement strand
GATCTGAAAATAATTTTGTTGGACCATCTAAATAATTATATAGGAAATGCAAACATATTCAGCAAAGCTGCAAAAAATTTTGATATATCTAGCAATCAGATTGAGCGCTCTACATAATTATTTTGATAGTTAAATAAAATTATTTTCAGATTTATGTATATATATTTAGCTAAGTTTTTTAATATTTCAGCAAAACTCTTTTTTCCATGTATCAGAGTGTACAAGTCTGATTTGTTAGTGAGATAGTAATTATAATATCTTACAAAATGGAGTGATTTACGTGATGCGGTTTGATCGAGTTCTAATCGGAAACGCATAAATCTTCGAATACGAAGTTCTCTCATTTAAATCTTTCTAAATTTCCGTCTAACCTGATACATCTACCACACGTGGAACGTTACCTGTAGCTGTTTACGCTATCGATGAAATGGTCATTGACCCGGTTTGGAGGTACCCTAACGAGTTTGCTCCTCAGAAAATGTCAACGAGAGTGCCGTCGTACAACGAAGTGTCAACGGAGCTGATCGCGAACGGTCATTCGCGCGGCGATTCGCCAAGGGTTCCACTCCTCTCCCCTTTCGTTTTGCTCTTTGTCGAGACACGATCCTTTATAGCAGCGATCTGGCCTCTGGAATCTCGAGGCATTTATCGGTGAAGTTAATACAGGTGAATGAGAGAGAAACTGCGAACGTTTGTTGTAGTCGCCGTTGTCGTAACGAAGCAAGCTTCTCTCCTTTTCGTCTTCGTCTTCTTTCTCTGTCTTTCTTTCTTTAAGAACGAACAGTTAGTATTCCTCCGTTTGTGTTCGGCGAAACACGATGGTTTCTCGACGAAGAGAGGTGATTCCTGATGGGTGGGAGGTCGGTATCATCGAAAGGGGTGACGGGACGGAGGAGAGGCCGAAGAAATAAGGCAGGGCGACGGTGGGCCTAATTAGTCAGGGATATATCTGGAATCTCATGGAGGCTGAGTTTTGTAGGCCTCCTTCAGTTTTATGTACGCAGGCGGATTTCTCTCGTGGATTAGCATACAAATCGATTTAAACTCGAGATAAATAGCCACTCACAGGCTCCTCACACGGAGCCGACTTCGGGCATTATCTTGTCCACCGACGAGATTAACGCTTAATGCTTTATACTTTACAGCCGGGGAGCCTCCCCGCGCTGCCTCCTGCGGGTACCACTATATATACTTAAGTACGTACCTGCGTTTTGTCGTGACACCGTCGAGTGGCTCTTCATCTCTTCCTTTCTCTCTGTCTCTCATCGCGATGTCTGCCTCGCGCATTTCGCGCCAATGTTCTTTCGTTACTACGACCGGCCGATCGGACAAACTCGTTTCCGATTAGTCGAAACGCCGGGTCATCGTTCCAACAATAACAGCTCGCCAATGTGGTGGATCGTTTACACTTTATACCCTCGATGGATTTTATGAGAAGACCTACGACATGGTGCGTGATACTCTTTACGTGCGCGTGGTTGTACGTAGCGCTAATGCCGATGAAATTACTCAAAGATACGCTATTATGATATTACACGAGTTTACGCTGTGTCACGTCACGCTATATTCTAGTAAACACGCGTAGCAATTGTATCGTGTTCATCTCATTAAAATGAAGAAGAAAGATAATTTGCATATGTCAAGTAAAATTGGAATTTTACCTCGCGGATACCTCTGATACGGCCATTTTCTCGAAATATTATACATTAGTATTTCAAGACAGTTTTACACTCGTCTCTGCAACGTAACAGCTCCTATCACTCTAACGAACTAAATAGTTACGTTAGCGTTTATTCGGCACTTTGATTATCGCATCCCTGCCCCACGAGCGGAAATACAATGTTGGCATCTCGACGAGCAGAGACAAGCCATAATTTTTGTACACTAATAATGAATGTTATGTGATCGATGATTGTGCATTTCAGGAATATTTATTATTTCGGAAACACAATAGTATTTTATATTTTTATTTATCAAGATATATTTATTGCTCGACCAATCGAAATTCCAATTTCATAATTATGTTAAAATTCGATTTTTTTTATGTGTTTAACCTATTCAGATGACAATGAAATATTCATCAAGTATAATGCGATGCCGTTGACTTCATCGACTTTATAGAACAGATTTTGATGCCGATTTCTCCGGGATGCATGAGATTCGTTGTGTTTTAGCAGAATATTTCGATTATTCATGACGACTCAAGATTCTAAATAGCGAACGTCGTTCGAATAGTCATTAACGAGGATACACGTGGAGATACGGGAATCGAATCTCCCATGAGATTAGTTGTATCGTTGAAAGAGGTGCTCGTTATACCTCAGTCTTTTATACTAAATTATACCGTTATATCTCCTTATACTTCTGCGAAACTTGTATTTTTTAATTGGTTGTTGGCTATAAATTGATTCTCTGCGATCACAGTACAACATAGTACTACATATATTCTATGTCATAAATTTTCTTATAAAATTCATTGAAATATTTGTCATTTTATATGTATAAATTTACTATCCATTCGATTAAATTGATTTTATCGTATTTTTAATCTAAAATTATTTTTGAAATTTACGTCAATTATCGTTTATCAATATTATATTTTTATTGTTTTGCCAGAGATGGGCACTGTCATATTCATGATGTCAAACTATACTCGATTTGAGTTATTTTTAATAATTTTTATAGATCATCACTTCTATCAAATATGTATGAGTCATTAATTGAACTGAAACTATATAATAAACAATTTAATTCAAGAAATGTTCCTCTTAAATGTATTAAATTTAACTCAAATTTAGTTTATTATTTATTAAGTGCATACGTTAATATAGACTTTGAAATTGAATACAGAAATTGATTGATTTTGACACACATAAGGGAGGTTAAAAATAACAAACATATGTTGTTTTATTCAAGAGATTGAGTTATATCGTTTTGGTTCTTTGATATCTAGCAGTGTACTCTTCTATTGCACAAAGTTGTACAAAAGTTGCAGCAACATTCCAGATTTTGCAGCGATTTGTTATAAATTCTGTGCTGTATGGGCTCTATGTTAAACTGTGACATTGTAAGTAACATTATTTTCTGCGAAAAAAATGATTAAACAAGTCAGATATACCTTCTTGTCCAATTTAGCAATTACCATACTTTATAGTTAATTAAAAGGAATTATCGAAAACTGCAAATAGCCTAAAGGTTATTCAGATGTTATTCTTGTGGCGGTATCGTGTGGTTATGTTTATCCGCCGTAACGGAGAGAGAAATTATTAAGTAGTTATATCAGTTATATCTAATTGCGTATTTAACGCAAAGAAATTTTCGCTGCGGGGTACTACTCGGTATGATATTATGTCCATTGTTTATTCATTTCGTTCGTTATCTCTACCGCTTGCAATCAGAGATAGAATGGCGTGCCTTTTTGCAAATCCTCAGACTCTCTTGTTCGTTAGCGTAACGTTCAATTAGCGATGACTTTGTTTGTCGGAATTATCATTTCGCGTGTCTCAACAAAATCATTAACGGGCTGACTTTAGCTCGGCTGCGTACCGTCCATTCGCTCCGATTGATCTATAAACACGCGATCATGTTACAAATACCGAACCACGCACGTAATAAATATGAGGCTGTGATCGGACAACGCATATATGCAACACACTAATGAGTTCGTAATACAAAGATTTCTAATACGACTCTCAATAATCGGACTCAAGATAATAATGTCAGTCTGCTACGTCCCCGATTGCTTCATGAAGCGCGTGAGGCAGCCGGAAAGAGAGGCGCAAGTGGGCCACTCTTGAAACGGATGAGCAGGTGAACGGGCGTAAATCAGGGTAGACTTGAGTCGCGGCACGGAAGGGGAGAAGATGAAAGGGGGGGATCGAAAGGAGAGAGAGAGAGAGAGAGAGAGAGAGAGGGAGGCCAGAAAGAAATGGAAGATAAAGAGGGATACCGAGATGGCAAGACAGAACGAGAACGAGAGGGGACGGAGCAGAAGCAGAGCAATTCTTGCACGGCGCGGAGGGGGCAGTAAGATTGGAAGCGTCCGATGCTGGATCGCGACCAGCTGCTGTCACCGACCTGCCTGGTAGACAGCCAGATTATTGCACGGAGCCTCCATGGGTGCGCTGACTTCGCTATCTGTCCATAGCGATAGAGCGAGCGATTTTGAGAGATAAAGTGAAAATCATACGTCAGATTTTGCGTATAATATAATATCTTAGAGAATTATTCGAAGCGACAGAATATTTAAAATATTATTTACGAATATATATTCGCTTAAGATATCTTGATTATTTGCGAGTACTGTCCAAGGCTTGACACGTAATGAAATAAATATTGTATGTCGCTTAATAAATCCTCAAAGACATCGTTAAAGTGGCATGCCAACGTACACGCTGCCGATTCACACCTTGCCGATCGAATTGTTGATTGCTACTTGACCTCGCAGTATCTCTCATCGCTCCCGCGTCCTGAACGAAACGATATAAAATACCAAGAGAGAGACGATTACTTTCATACATGACTGAATGATCGGAAGAGGCGCTAGACCGATAGAAACCGTCCCGACCAATAAATCTCCCTGCATACATTCCTGGCTATAATGTGCTCCGCCGCGAGAATTATGCGCAATTGATAAGACACGATACAAAATGTAATTTACGACATCGTTCATACCCGATGTAATTGACTATAAATGAAATTGTAAAAAAGAGATAGCAAGACTTTGGCGTCGATCTATCTCGAAGTCTTTAACATTTGAAGTCTTGCAAAATGTCTTGCGCACAAGACTTTGCCTCCTCGTAATTTAAACGGAGAATATTCCTTCTGATGAACGCGTGAAATATTTTTTGCTATTGCGTGAAATATTTTTTGCTATTGGACTAAATCGCAATAATATACAAATGTCAAGTGCACGACTACGGATTCACATATAAAACTCTTGTAGTTCTTCAAGTTAAAGGAAAACTTGAAAACCTTCTTTACATTCGCGAGTTTTGATCAGCAATACGCTCTTTTCGCATGACGAAGTTTAATTTGGAAATTCCCACTTGAGAACTCGTCCTTCAAGTGTGGGTAATGCGTGATACCGTGGAATTGGCACTAGGCGGCAAGGTGTTGAAACTAAAGGGCTCGTATTTTTGTCGCGCCCAGAACTCGTCCTCGTCGGCGCGGCGAGCCCCTTTTCGGGCACAGTGGCGATAAATCCGTATCTTTATGAAACGCGCCGTCGGACGTTGCTGCCTATAGTGGCTTCTTTTGTTCGGTTAAATGTTCCGTAGCTCCGGGCCGGCTGCTCTCGATCTCTCTTTCGCCTCCATCCGTCGGTCCGGCATGCCTTCCTCTGCCTTTTCTTGTACAGGCATTGTATTTGGGCCGCGTGATCTCTCTCCAACACTCCCATCAATCTCTTTTTCGCAGTACTACACGTTGCTAAAATTAGGATTAATTATTCTCGGTACATAAGTCTTAAAAGAAAAATTAATGATATTATTTCTCGGGCAAACGAATTAGCACAAATAAAATGTAATAGGTGATTTTTATTGGAGTCGACTGTTACCAAGGTTAATATTCGGAGAAAGTGTATATTTTATATAGCATTTAGCAGCCTCGAGAAATCGACTGTGATGAGAGAAACGTCTCTTGACTGATTTTTTAGTTACGGATCAGAAATAAATCTAATTCACTGATTACGAATATTTAATTTATTTTATGCGTTATTAATTTATTTCTATAAGTGAAAGCGAGTGTTGTATGTAAAGTAGATTAATTATGCGTTAATCAAATTATTCTTATTAAGCGAACTGGTCGCTAATAGATTTTTATTAAAGACAAAATTAAAGTAATATAAAGAAATTTCTATCTTGCCACAAGAATTGGTTTTAGCCCTTTGAGAGCTGTTATCCGGCACTTAGATATTTTGTGTATCCATGTAAAGGCCTCTGACGTCCAATCTTATCGTGACGAGGGACTCTGAGTTCGGTCGGGACCCATATAAATTATCGCTACGAATTTCGAAACACCACCTCTTTCTCTTCTCCCTTCTTCTTTCCTCTGCTCTTTCTCTTTTATTCTGAAACTTACTGCTCGTTTCTCCAACAATCTGGTAGGAATTTAACGCGTTGCGATCATCTTGGTAAGAAGACATGGCGGGCGAAGGAGCGGCTCCTAATCAAAGAATGGCAGTAATCACCGAAAATAATGTTCTAACATTTCGTAGATCTTTAAAGCCAACATACATGGCCGACTTGAGTAACTGAGACATGATGGGTAATAAATTGTTGGCACCTACGCGCGAACCGTGCTTGTCTCTTTTCTTTCTTCTTGTCCTGCTCAGTTGATTTCCGATTTACTTGTCCTTTTCTCGTTGGTTAATTACCGATTCGTGACCTTAAAACAATAATGAGAAGAATAGCTCGTTGTGTTAGTTAATTCTTTTTTGTAATGTGAGACTTTTTGGATCCATGACTGATTGGATAAATTATGTACAGCGGATAATTATATATTAGGATAATTATGTATTAACATTGGTGCTTTTTTGGTTTTGCTAATCAATTAAAATTTTTTTCTGTATTAGGTATATAATACAGAATATTGAAAATATGTGAATATGATATATATAATTACAACAGTACAAATAATACTAAAATATTTTTTTCTATTGAAAATAAGGACAGAAAATTATCAAATTTGCGCTTGTGGATATATTGTATCGATTGCTTTTGTAAATAGACAAACATGAAAATGTTCATCATCATTCACGACCATTAAATGTATATAAGGTGGAAATTACTTTAATCGTTATACAAAATAAAAAATAACATGCAGAAGTACTTCATTAATTTGTCGTATTGATGAAAACTTTTCGGCTGATCATTATGCATAATGGATATGATGTAACATTTTTCAAAATTACTAGAATTATTTTAATGTATTATGTTTTCATTTGTAAAGAAATACATGACAATGTGCTTATATGAATATACATTGAAACAGCTTCAAAAAAATATTTCTTGTATAAAAAAAATTGCGCGGACTTATTGTGTTGTGTATGTAAATGTCAATGGCTTAATATCTTCACGTCGCAGTGAAACTGACAAAGTTCCATATAAAAATTGAATTTGAATTGACGAGTTACGTAGCTGAAAATAAATATGTAACTGTCAATGCATTATGTATTATTTTAACTTTCTATGGAAAACAACGATGAGCATATATAGTTTGTTATGAAGATTAGTTATTTTGTAAATTCTATACAAAATAAATGTTTTAAAATGATACATGATGTGCGATCTATAGATGGAAACAATATTTCTTAATTGCATTCTTAAAATGTGACAACTGAGGACAGGTATTCTGTTAAAGATACACGATGCGAAAAAGCATTGAATTCGTTGAAATAAATCAGCTTAAATAATATGTTTGTTAATTTAAAAAGACATTTAAAACACAAGTCATTTAAAACACAAGTTCAATTCAATTATAATATGAAAAAAAAAGAATATTTTATTTTTTTTAATTTTGCATACAATATTGGAAACAATATTCATTAAATATTCGTTCTTATTTCCGGATTATAGTAAATAAATACTAGCAATTATCCAAAGTTGTCTGAAAAGGAAAGCAAATATTAGATACTCGTCGCATTGCCGCCACTCCAGAGACGCAATTATCGGATATTCGTAAAAAGGCAAAAGAAGAGGACAACAAGACGGCGGTGATGCGACTGATACCGTTAGTGCAGCCTATAATAAAGTAAATAAAGAGTCCGACCGACGACTTGACTCTTCGCTGAGGACGCTGAAGCGAATCGCATTTTTATTTCCTTTCGTTCAACTAAGATGGGACGAAAAAGAATTATACACCCTCGAACCAGTTCGAAGACAGCCTGTTGGTTCGCCACTCGTTACGCATTATCATTCTCGATATCATTCGTTGATTATGTAATTGACGGGCAGCAAGCTTTTCGTTCTTCACTAATTTTATGTCACCTGCCGATTCATCACCCTTTTTTTAGTCATTTTTTTTGTTCTTTTTTTAATTATTGGGAAATATAAAATATGAAATAAAATCGTTTACGAGCATTTTGAATGTATCAAAACAATAAGATTAAAAGTTTTATTTTCTTATCTTTTTTAAGTCTTTTAATATATTATCATATTTATAAATAAAATCTGTAGTTATAGTTAAATATAGTTGGATTTCTAAATTTATAAGAAAATGAGAAAGGTATATAAATCTTTACTACTAAATGTAAAGCTATTAAAAATGAGCAAAAAGTCATTACAATTATTATGTAACAATATATTATATTGTGTAATTTCCTGCGCTTAATCGTTTAAATAATCTCTAGCTGTCTCGAAGAAAAATTAATGTATATCGTTTGTGAAATTCATGCAAATTAATTTTTATATTGATTTCTTAAATTTCGTTTCTTAAAAAAAGAAATCGTCAATAAGTTAATCTTATCTAATATCTTGACTTACATTTATATGATATTATAAATCTATTATTCATGAAACATTAATTTCTTGATGTTTGATTGAAATCAAAGCTTTTACATAGCAGAGAAAGTTACACATTTTCGTGTTATACAAGGATTATTCGAATATATCGTTTTTATCCAAGTAAGTTTGCGCTAACGATCCGTTAATTTTTGTCATATATATTATTTCTACTTTTTCGATGATTTAACACTCCGAATAGATTTGTCTTGAAGTAAACTTGTCTTGAAGCGTTTAATGTATAAAGTAACGACCAGTTGAAACATATTATTATAATAAAATTGTTTATAAATTATATGCTTTGCTTTATCAATAATTATGAATTGTTTTTATCAATAGTGCAAATTTTCCTTCGTTCAATTTGTTTAATAAGTAATGTGAAACATTCAATCAAGTTTATTATTGCATTTCTTAATCAAGCAACTTTTCTATTTTATATAAAAAATGGATTGCTTCCAGTACAGAAATTAACATATTAATTAAGCTTGTTTTATCAAATGCAATCACTGTAAAGCAATCTCCATAATTTGATAACTCGAATTTATAAAGAGGGGAAAAGAGGGGCAAACGCGTGACATTTATTGTAAATATACCGCTTGATGTTTCCGGTGAAAACATACAAGAAGGAAATGATTATTGCATAGTCTGAAAAAAAACAGCAAGATTTTTTCGTCTTGCGCCGGCAAGTTTGAAACTATTAAACGTCTGCAATGAACATAACGGGAACTAAACATTCAACCACAGTCTATTAGTCAGGAAATTTAGACAAACGATTTATTCCATTATATAAAATGTATGTGTGTATATAAATTGAAATCACGGAAAAATAGTAAGCCAACTATTTAAATTTACCAAGCATTTCTATGATTAGATCTAATAATTTTTATTGAAAATAATGTTCAGTCATGCGATTTTCCGTTGTGACACATAATATGTAATATGTAATTCATTACGTCGACCATTCGATCGGCATTTGCTATTAAACAGTACTTTAATCGCGCATACACGCTACTGGAAAGGGTTCAGAAAGCCATATTCGTCGCTTGACAGTTTCCTCGCCCAATTATCATTGAGCTGCCACACCTGTAGCGAGTCTGCGCCGCCCTGTCTTTCCATCGAGCCGGACAGAAGCCACGCATTAATGTCCTCACGCCTGGCAGAGCATTGTTCTCGTTAAATAGGACGAGCGACTCGTACGTCGCGAGCCGCGATAATCACAGGTGTAGTGCGGCGGATGTATCTGCATACAAGCCGTGCAAGCGAGAGAATGAACGAACGAAGCGACTGGTGACAACGGGTAAGGGGATCAGTCCGTAAATGTAAACTTGAACGAGCGCCGCAAAAAGCGTGCGACTTCTGCGTCGGGCGAAGGGCCGTTTGTCTGGCTAGAGGCCGGAACGAGCGAAGGCTCTTCTCCCTCGCCTCGAGCCGGTGCATGCTCTTGTGCTCTCCGTTCTCAATGTTCTTCTCTGCTGTTCATGTAGAATCTTCCTCTCTTTGCCTCCCGTTCCGTTCCTCCTCTTGTGCTTCTCTTCTTCCGTCTCCGTTCACTGCTCCCCCTGCCGCCCCCGCTAACCATCTTCGCCGTTCTATCTCTCTTGCCTGTTTCACTTCTTGTACCGCTCATCTCTATTCCGTCCACGTTCCTCACCCTTTTTCTCGCGGCACTGCCGCCGCAATCTTGGAAAATGCACGCGTGCGCCTCTGAACAGCTTCGCTCAGCCGCGGCTGACGAGACTTTCTCCACGGCGAAACGTCCGTTTCGAGAGCACTTGTTTAGGGGATACTGTAACGACGAGAGATTTCTAGAAGCGTACGAAAAATGTTCCTCTCGGCAATTCGGAACTGCATAAACGAACAGACGCAAATGAAATTATACGTATGTGTGTATTACGTTATTCTTCTCAGAAAATTACATTATCTGTAATTTTTTATATTAAACATAATGTGTTTCTGAAAGTGAAATATTCTTAAGACTAAAGTACCATTTCAGTGGTTTTTCGAACCTCATTTCTTAAGCACGCGTGAATAATTAGCTCGGATAAGAAACGAGCATGTTGTCAGTCTTTTCTCTTTACACGCTTTATTAACTCTCTAGTCTAGACATACGAAGGATACGAACAGAAGAGCTATTGTGCATGTTGTTCGGTATTCATCTTGTAAGCTTTTGCGACTGGGCATTTACTCGTTGGTATGATTTCGTTTTTAACTTATAATTATGCAGTGCACGTTGTAGAAAATAGCCTTGTTACGATTCTAAAGCTAGGTGTGTCAAATCTGTTACCTGTCCGAAACTTTTTCTGTCCACAATATCCCTAGACTGTGAATTACGAAATATCGATGTAAGATGTAATTACATCAGAGATAGCAGTAACATTCTCAAGATTTATTGTATCTTTTTTGTAATATAGGTGATATTTAGGAAGTTATATTTTCGTTTTCATTTTTGCTTAAGTTTTACCAAAACACTGTAGCGATGAGATATAATACATCTAAGATAACAACTACATTTTCGAGGTTTATCAAGTATTTTAAAAAATAATATAATTAATGTTTTAGGAAGTTGTATCTTTGTTTGTATTCATATTTTAGCTCTACATGAAAAGAATGATTTTGTTAAAGTATCCAAAAATTTAGTTAATTACAAATCTAAAAGTAACTGTTCGTTGATTGGATATGAACCAGCCACAAAATTATTTTAACTCTTTGAAATTCAATTTTTTTTTCTTTTATAGAACACAAATATAATGTTTATAAAAAAAATCTCTGTTTTTTCAATTCCCAAAATAGCCTACATTTAATATGCAAAATAAATACTCTTTATCCAAAACCAACTTACGAACTAATTTTTTTTCAAAGTATCAAGTCTGAACAACAATTCTGTAAATTTTTAACTTTTAATATTGAATTTTTTTAAAAGTTACAATTTTTCAAAGATTTTACTCGTTTTTTTCTTTGATTCGTTTCGTTTTTTTTTTCTTTCATTGAACTCAAGAATTTTTTTCACAAAAACTGTAATGAAATTTCAATAAAAAATTATTTGAATGTATTCTACAGACCTTGAAATTGACCTATAATTTGTTTCATATTGATTGGATTTTTTTAAATAAAAATATCAGTTGTTTAAACATTGCTCTGTGTGTGAGCCCAGTGTGTCAAATAGCGATCGAAAAAAAAGGTGTGTCAACGAAGAGATAATTTTATTAAACACACAAAATAATTACTTAGTAATTTCAAGCGCGATGAACAATGCTGCAAAGAGTTTTGACATTTTAGCAATCAATAAGCATCAGACATAATTAATTTTGATGGTCCAACAAAATTTTTTATATCTGTATCTAGCTAAATTTTTAGGTATTTCAGCAAAGCCATCCTTTTCATATAAGTATAATCGAGTGATAATTTTGACGATCGATCAATCCTGCCACTATCAGACCACCTAACGTGATCTAACATTATTCGTCATCCGTGATGCATCTCATGCTTCTTTTCTCTTTTCCATTCCCCTTCTTTATATCGCTATCCTCCTTCATTTTTCGCGTTGTGCTTCTTCCGGCGAGAAGGCAGCAAAAGGCAACGATGCAATCGGTGGAGGAAGAGCATTCGGTGAATTGAATTATTTAAAGCCCGCGCAAGAACAGGCGTCTTTTATGAGTGGCTCCACACAATGCCGGCTTTGTGCTTCTCGGATACACGTGTTGCGTGCGCGCGTTCACGTACGTGGCGCGGCCGCGTCGCCCGGCATGAATGTGCTAATAATGAAGGTAAATTTGTTCCGAGGAGTCATTAATTAAAGTATTTTGTAACAAGGCGACGTCCGCCGCCACACCGTCGCGGCTTTTCCACCCGCGATATCGGGCTTTCTTTCCATCCTAGATGTTACATAATATACGGGGTGGTTCATAATTATTACTTACCAGATATACAGTACTTTAACTTTGTACATAGAAATAAATGAGTGGTTCCTCTTAAACTTATAAATAGATCTAGATAAATAGACCTAGGATAATTGATGACATTCTTGAAAAGAAAGATTATTTTCATTAGTGCTTATTTAAAAATTATAAAGAAGATGACAAAGACTCTGAAATACTTTATCTCTACCTATACTATAAACTCAGCATCTATATGTCGTGTATGTATGTGTGTGTCACGTAAGACGCGAATAGAAGATAGGAGAGTTGGTGGCAAGAACGGCGCGTATAAATAAAGGTGGCAATCATAGAATTGCTAATGTTTCAAAGAAAGATATATATATATATAAAATTCTTTCGAAAGATGACAGAGCGTACAACTCGGCGTAAGACTTTTCAGAAGATTGCGAGAGATTGAGGGTGGGGAGTTGAAAAAGGCGGTGGAAGGACTGCAACGGTGGATGGCGCTGGTGGTAAAATGGCCAACCTCTCGTATCTTCTCTTTGCACATCCGTGTGTATAAGTTCGCGCAAGCGAACTCGCAGCGCCATACTTATATATTACTTGTCGAGAAGCAGCGCATGTACGTATAGAACAAAATCGCATATACACACGCGCACAGGCAACGCACAAATGAGCGGGTTTGCGTGAATACGTATACATTATGTGTCTATACAAAACAAGCGGCCACCAGTAATTCAAAGGCTCCATTCAAGGTTCTGTCTCTATTCTTGCTCCAGCGTTTGTAAACCATTTCATTTGCCCCTCGCTGGAACGTATACTAATAACTAATAAGGAACTGCTCCCGGACTTTTAAACGCCAACGACGTGTTGTGGCAATACCTTCATTATACGGGAAACTAGCGCAAGACCAACAGCGACTTTGATATTGTTTCGATTGAAAAAGCGATAGACAATAAGCGCAGTAAGCTGATTCAAAGGTATAAAACGTTATCCATCTGCCGCGATGTTTTATCCGTATGGACGCATTTCCAAACGAATGGCGAACGAAATTATGAAATGTGAATGAATTAATTGTCCGTCTGGAGAAAAACTGCTTCGTAGCACAATTCAAATATTGATCCATGGTTTTTTGTAAAATAAAATTTATTCTATTCATGTTATTATACTTTTTTTTACACCATTTTGTCTTGTTTCAGTTGAATATATTTCAACATATTTTAAAATTGTAATGATATTTTTTGGTTGCTTTTATTCCATTTTTATTTTATCTAAACGTCGTTTTCTTAAACGCATATTGCATAAACTTTTTTTCACTGACTTCTTTCATCTTGTCTCTGTTTAGAATATATATAATTTCAATATCATAATTTGTATTCGTCAGTTATGTGTGATTTTTTTTAATAGCGACTAATTCGCGGTAAAAATTTCAATAGTAATAATAATCGGTATAAAAAATATGGTTTAAAGATAAAAAATATTAATAATTTTTAAAGTAAGATATTCGCATAAGAAAAAGTCAAGCTTTATTTATTTATATGCAATATATGTACACGTATTATAAATGTTTTATAATGTCGCGAAAGATAATCTATCATCAACGCTATTAAGAAATATCTTTCAGTACATATAAAAATTGATATATTGATGTTTTATTTATAAAACTGTCCATCCTCTACTGATCATATACATTAAATAAATGTATTTGTTTAAAGAATTTTAAGAAAAGTTTTAATATGTTATCTGATTTCTCTCTCTTTTTTTCACAATTAATATTGCATTGTATTTTAATTTAAAAAACAATAATGCACAATATATATTAGTTATTCGCATAAGAATGCTGATAAATATTTATGTTGTATTATAAAAAAAGATTTATATTTCATTATAAGATTTAGATAATTATAATTATTGGAAACGATGTTGGCTGCAGTCCGATTCACTCGTAACTTTTGGAATTGTTTCATCTTTGTTTAACAAATTTTAAACAAGAACAAATGATGTGCACGCATTATATGTATGAGTGCGTGAATCGGACCGTAACTTTATATTACATTGCTAAACTTATTAATAACTGCTTATTTTATATATATTATTTATAATTTCATTCGTATATATTTTAATATATTAAATATTTCATATATATATATATATATATATATATATAT
>Ga0157364_1004001_pt1 | contig 14547 bp, 5 predicted proteins | sample AttsexASBM2_FD_111476 | JGI IMG/M metagenome (GOLD analysis project Ga0157364, IMG submission 111476) | Fungus gardens microbial communities from leaf cutter ant in Ribeirão Preto, State of São Paulo, Brazil - Atta sexdens ASBM2 | ecosystem: Host-associated > Fungi > Mycelium > Unclassified ... | reverse complement strand
CTCAACATATTAACATATAATTTATGAAAAAGTGAACAAATAACAAAAAGGATATTTTTTTAAATATAAATTCTGAGATAAATAAATAAAATACGTGTAATTTAATGATAAATATTAATTTTTTCTAAAGAAATATGCTTCCACAATTTGCTTATAAATTATGTCAGTGTTACATTTTTTGTGATAATTTTTTTTTACATTATATTTATATTACTTTCTAACATATTTAGCTTATGATTACAAAAATTAATAAAATAAAATACAAAAATTTAAGTAGGCCGTTTGGGACATATGAAATATATGTTAAATTTATAATACAAATTTTTCAACTGTGTATGTGTAAGTAATATCATCTCTTAGAATGTCTCATGTCTCATGAAAATACCGCGTTAATTATGTTTGTATAATTAAATACTAAGTTTTATGTTGTAAATGCAGGGATTGAGATTCAAGAAAAAAAGATGGCCAACTAATCCGCGAATCGTTCAATCGTAGCGCTGTTTCCTGTTAATTAATACTTCACAAGAGATTCAGAAATGGCTATTAAAGTAGGCTCGATTCCGGCTATCCGGCTACTTCGCTTCGGGATGATCCGGCGACCGTGCTATCTCGTTCCGTCTCCGGCGACCAGTTTACTTGTTATGAAAGTTTAAATTAATTTCGAGGTAATTTCCGTGCGGTAATGGCGATAGCCGCGCGCGATGGGAGCCGCAGGAGGTCCTCGGTCTTCTAGAAGGCGGCCTGGTTGCTGCCTCCGTCTTATCGCTGGAAAAACAATCGAGTCCGTTCCTCCGTCCCTATATCACGTTCCTGTCAACTGCCTGGTGCGGGAAGCCAGGAAATATCGCCCTCGCGGTCCGATTCATACCCGTAGAAACTTTTCTGCGGCACCTGCGTCTCCGGGGGCTGATCAAGTTCGATGTCTCGCGGAGTTACGAGGCGCACCTGCCGCGCATCCCGATGTTGCGATTTCGCTGGCGATAACTAGAGATCGGATTACTCGAATAATTTAATATGCGTCCGCGTGAAAGCCTTGGAGAAGATTCTGAGAATATCAAATGAAGTAGAAATGGAAGAGATCTCAAGCAGTATTTTGACAAGTACTTTCAAACAAATTATTAATACGTATAATTGGCGATAGAAAAAAAATTGGCAATTGAAGTTAAAAATTAAAGTTTTAAACTTATAATCGTAAATGGCAAGGTATTTAAAAAAAATTATAATTAAAAAACGTATTATCGGATTTGTTTAAGGTTGTTGTGTGTGTTTCTAATTCCAATTAATTTTTATCTTAATTTTAGCTGATCTATTTCAAAGTAATAAAGCTCGTGGATTAAGAAAAAATGCTTTTAAATATACTTTCATTAAAATCAAGTCTCAAGGAATTAATATATTACAAACTCATTAAATATTAATATTTAATAAAAATTAATTAATTATAAATATTAATTATTAAAATATTAAATTAAATAAATATTAATTATTATTAGTTTACTTTTTTTATACTATCATATATGTACATTTGAGAATCGTGTCATGAACGAGATTCAAATGGAAATTAGAAAAAAATTAGAGTATTCTGTTATTCACGACGACTGTCATGTTCTTTTATGCGATGAGGCATGATATCGATTACAAAACTTAGAAAACAACGTGTCCATTACTGATGGTGTAGTAAATCAGGAAGCAATCTTGTACTTTAAATTCTCTCCACAGCGAGAATAATCAAACTCATACTTTCGATGGAAACGAGTGTCCTCGTACAGCTCCAGCAGGCATAATAAATATTATTTCAGAGAGGTATGCTAGTAAGTTATATCTAAGTATAACCGCGAGAGTAAAGTCGATTTCACACGGGCCATAAATTGATGTACTATAAATCCTTTTTACAAAAAAAAGTTAGATGTTAAATCTTAATCAGTGATTGTTAAATCTTAATTTTAACAGATAGTAATTCCATGATTTTCAAAATCCTTTTTACTCAGAATTCTGTTAATTTAAAAAAATAACGTAAAAAATGTGCTACCAAATTTTAATAATAAAAAATTAACACAAATCAAACAACTGATTATTATCAATAAATAATGCAATTAATTAACTATACAATTTAAAAACTCGTAGAATATTGTACCTCCTTTTAAAACATTTAAAAGGAATTGTGATTTTCTATTTTTGTATATCACAAATTTACTCAATTATTGCTGTTGAACTCACCGATAAATCCGTTTTGATAAAACTGTTCTGTTCGTGTGAATCCGGCATAACTGTCGATTCAGTTTTGCCGCGACCTTAAGTTGAAATTGTTCGGTACAAGAACTAGAAGAGAGCTGTCGCAACGAGCGGACGTGTCCGAGGTGTGTGCGAAGAGCGAGATATTGAGTGGTATCGTTTCCACGTAATAGGCAATACGTTATTGAGGCTCGGCCTCGAAATGTACTCCTATTCCCATGTTAATGTGGATTATTGAACAGCCCCGTTCATGGTTAGCACAAATGCTAAAGTTCGTGGAACACACATCACCGCTTCGTGAGACCTGCGGGCATCATTGCACTTTTGCGATCGGCCGACCAATCGAATGGGCCGTTTCGTCACGCAGATCGATCTCGGTGATCGAGCTGACATTATTACATGTGTCATCGACTTTTGTCGCGATGCACCGAGGACTTTCTATCTGTTTTGTTCCGTCTGTTCGCCACGGTTGAAGAACGTACGTTTGTAATTAGTAAGAAAAGAAGAATTGACTTTCCATAAAAGTCATCTTTTCTCTCTTTTATGAGATTAATAAAAATATGTTACTCAAATAGATACAAGAAAGAAGAGTTGAATTTCTGTAAATAAAAAAAAATTTATCTTTTATGATATATTCATATCGACGTTAATATTAACCTCATAAAAAAATTTAGTTTCATAGTTAACGAAATATTAGCGAAAAAATTAAATTAATTATACTAGCTGTAATCAATATTAGATATGTTTCCTGTATCACTGTCATATCTTTTCCACATTGCACGATTGTCCATCTCAATTATCATGCACGAGAACGTGTTGTAATTATCCGTTATCCATCTTTCGTTCATCATGATCCTTACGAAAAAACTTTCTCGGGGCGAGGTAATTGTGGTCTTCGTGCGGGTGAGACGAGAATTGACACGATATCCGGATGACGACGAGATAGCACGTTAGTGGAATAGAAATGGCGAAATAAAACGAGCCACGAGAGATCAAGGTCACCGGCAGCGAACGGAGCCAATTAGCTGGCCATAGACTCGATTAGCTAGCCGGCGGAAGCTCCGGACTGGCAAAATTACGCGTATAACGGGCCGAAGGATATACAGGCACTATAAGTACTATACTTAAGCGGATAACCGAGTGCTTGTGTCCATTAACGTCTCTACTGCCGGTCGCTGATACTTTCCGAGATACTTTTCCGCCTTTTCTCTCCAGCTTGCCTTGCACGTGATCCGCGCGCGAGGCGAGTGGAGAAATAGATAGATAGAAAGAGGAAGAAAAAAGAGGGAGAGAGAAAGAGGCTTGCTACGAATTCATCTTAGATTGTAACGGTATTCGCTTCTGTTGAATATGCACTGCCTACACGCCCAATTTTTTTGCACCGGTGAACTTCGACCTGACACCGTATGGTAGCACTGTAAGCTCCGTTCTCCAACAACGGTTTCAAGAACGGTGAATGAACTTCTCATAAATAAGTTCGTGTTAGAATCTTTTCATATCCATATTCGAAGAAATAGGCAGGCAAATATCCAGTCTTAATTTCGATATATCTACTCTTTTGTGGAAATATTGGAAAATGTTATTGGGTAACTTATTTCGTTACAGTCTCTTTTTATACTTTTTATACTCTTTTAATTGCACAGATCAGAATACATGTCACTTAAAAATTAAGGACAAGTCGGCTAGGAAAGTTTATAGCAACCATAATCTCTTTCTGTAAAAAGAAGTAAAATAATTGTACAAGTGGCTGTAGAAGATAATAACTTACAATTAATTGAGATAGGTGTTTAGACAAACTCGTAGAATAATTGCTACCGGTTTCGTTGGATACTGTCGGCATGCAACACGATGATACTCGATTTACAGCTTTACCGTTTACTCTTACTACTTGTCGGAGTTAGTTTCCCGCGTAAGTAAAAGTATCGATAAACACGTAAGGCGGCTTTCATTGGATACACCAAGGGACGGTCTCTCTTTCTCTCTTTTTCCAGAGAGAATTTAGAATAGCGTATATGGTACGGGAATCGTAATCCTGCTCGTGAGGATTCCACAAGAAGTCCGTGCCATCCCGCTTCGAGGATCATGGCTTTGTCCGGCGAATAATGGCAGAGCAAACGGGAGGCGTTCGTCGGAATTAAAACGTGAGCCTGTGAATGTTCGGTGGTTCCGAGTGAAGAGGGCTGCTGTACAAAGAATTCCTCTTTCTTTTCTCCCCTTCACTCTTTCCCTTCACAACTATCCCTTGCTGAGAAAATCCGCAGAGAATCTCTTAGAGTTGTATACACATGTGACGATATATAACAATATCAGACGAAGTGAAAGTAGAGATTCAATAATTTAAATCTTCAGTTAAAGATTAAAGCGACCCTCAGACGATCAATATTATTGCACAATATTTGATGTAACACAATATTATCGATCATCTGGAGGTTACGTTGAGTTTCCAGACTATTTGTTTTAAATTATTTAATAAAGAGGTTTCTTTTAAATTGTTTAAAATAATTGTAGAATAGTATTGAATATCTAGAGGCCGCATTATATAATATTTCATTATTCATTATTTTTTTCTTGTTATTTTTCTTAAAAAAATGAGAGATATTTTTATGTAAACATCTTTAATCTTAGCGCAACATATATTGAGATCTGTGATGAATTGTTTAGAGTTTTTCGATTAAACAATTGAAGAAAGCTTCAAGAATATCGATTATCATTAGTAACACAAATGTATCACGTAACTTATCAAGAAGAAGAATAATTTTAGAAAAGCAAACAACTATCACACAAAAATAATGTAGGGCGTGCTATAAAAAGAAGAGTTAAAATGTTTTTTATCAGAAGTATAAGTCGAAGCAACTCCTGACTTCGTTTGTCTTAATCTAAGAATACATAGCGCGGTAAGAAAGAACGAATCCGCGAGTAGTGATCGTTAACTATCCTTAGCATCAAATCTTCTCCATTTCCATTAGAAGGAAACCTTGCCTTTCCCCGCGAACGAGAAACAGGCTAATCTCTCGAGGGGTTAAGCGATCGCTTATAACGATTTTCCTAACCCTCCTTGCGAGATCCCTCGCAGTCCAACACCCTTTTCGTCTCTCCTCTCTATATCCCTTATAACGTGCGAGTCCGTGAGACGATCTATCACTATCATCTGAGATTGAGACTTTACGCTTTCGACGAAAACAAACTACCGCGTCGTACGCTATATTGCCGGCTGCTTTATATTCGCCGATCCTTCGTGAGCAACGAAAACGAACTACTGCTCCACGTCGTAACGTCACGTGCGTACGTCATTACGCCTCCTCTTTCGCAGGGAAACGACGCGATGCTTTCCTTGCGAATGTTGAAAGTCATCGGTTCCCCTTTCCCGGGTGATGCATACGACATCGCAATGCTCACCGAAAATATTGCAATACATGATCTTTCTACGCCAGGAACGCTAATGCACGCGAGATATACAAGGTATATGGAATATCCACTGGATATGTTTTTCAGATATTCGCAGATTTTGCGAATATATGGCTTAGAATTTGTTCCAAGACTAATATTCATAGTCGGTTTTTTAAAGATCACGTTAAATAATATCATAGACGTAATATCTAAGCAAGCTGACACTAGTTAATTAGTCGTTATTTTGATATTAAAATCATTTTTACATCAAAATGATGATAAATAACATTAGATTGTTTGTTGGAATGCTAGTATAACTCTGTGATTGGCTTAATATCTTAATATCTCTAGCTGTTCTCTAATAAAAATTTTCTAATAAAAATTTATGCATTTCTTAAACATCCATTAAATTAGTCCGTAATATTATTGGATTCTTAGTTGTAACAATATTACGTAGAAAATGGATAAGAATTTAATAAAAATTCTATTCAGTAGCTGAAGCAGTTTTTCTGATAAAAATATGTGCAACTTACTTAGACACCTGCTCAGTTATTATTTAGTATTGATGGATTATTATTAGTTAAAATATATCTGCATCTATTTTTGTTCAGTAAATTCAGTAAATCCAGATTTTACGCATCTTTTGAGCGCAGTAATTGCAAGCAAAACGTTATATTTCGACTGAGATCCTAAGAAATTTTATTATATTTTTCAGATAATTAAACAGAATTATTGTCCAGTAACTGCTAAAAAAATGTATGAAATTTCTACCTCTAAGATTAATTGTTTAATTTTACAAAAATTATTAAGTAAGTCTCACATATATTTTAATATGTTCAGAAAATATTTGTAAGGTTCTGTATTAAAAAAAATTGTATATAAATGTTATAGTATCAGGATTAATAAAGAAATGCACAAAACACAAATAGATTATCCTTGGTTTTAAATATATATAAAAATTGATATACCGATATATGATTAATTGCAAGATTAAAATGACAGTCATCTTTATTGAGTTTATGTTCAATATCATAATTAAAGAGAAATGTCGTGTTATTGAAATACTCCAATATGCTGATGTAAAGGGCGAAGGAATTCGTCGTAAAAAATGATCGCAATTTCAATTTAGCAGTCTCGCTTGTACGTGCTCAATATGCTAACATAGGGATTATAATATGAAAATATAATAAGCGGTAAAAAATAGAAGCAATAAATTATATCTTGTGTTTCAAATTTTATTCACAGCATTCATTTTTTATATTAATATGAAGTGTCGGCAGCTTCGAAATAATATTTCTAAAATGCTTTCAAGATAATCCTTGGATATAAGATATAAATAGATGTCATTCGCGCTGTTATAAATTTAAACGCTAACAAAATTAGTGCACGCGCAACACGGAGAACCTGCCCATTGCCGATCAATTAATTCAGGAAGCTGCTTTTAATCGTTAACCGGACCGACGAGGGAGCATTCCTGGTCGAGGAAGCGCGCGAGTAAGGATCCTCGCGAGTGTAATTCCGCTCGTAATAAACAGGAACACGCGTCGTTATCGACATGGTGCGATCGCACGAAACGGGCCGGACGAGAGAGAGTGAGCTCTCCAGGGTCGCGATCGCAAATATTCCCTCGTGTGTAATACGCCGGACGATTTCTTTATTTAAACGATACGGCCGGCCAACGCCGTACATCACCGCGGCCAACTGGAAAAAAAGGCACGACACCTCGTGCAGTTGAATATTATTAGACCGTGGAGAAGAAAACGACGCGGGTAAATGATCGCGCTCAGCAGATCCTCGTAAGATTATTACATCTGCAATTTATACTGTTCGTAGAAACACGGCCGTGGACGAACATCATAAGTTAAATGCGAGTTGAAGTTCTTTTATAAAGTATCTTCATTTCCTTTCATTTAATTTTTCTGATCAGATCAGCATGGGGTTCTTCTTGGCATAAATTTGATCGTATCTTCTCCCATCTTTTGCTAATATTCAACGTTAAATATCTTGTAATTTTCGAATTAAAACTTCTCTCTTATGATTTTAGATAAAATTTTCGTTTTGTAAGAAAAATGTAAATTCTTCATTAATTGTTTCTATATGTACATATACTGCTGTAGAGAAGTTTAAAAAGTTTCGTATGGACCATTCACGAGTTGCCAGAGAAAGATCGCTTGGAAATTCGCGCGCAATGCGACTAAAGTACGAGTGACTCACCGGTGAACGACTCCTTTCGAGTGCATGTGCTTGAGCGCGGCGACCAGCTGTCTGGCATAGAGCCTCGCCATGTTCTCGTCCAGTTTACCGGCCGGCTGCTCCTTAATGTGTGTGCACAGGTCGCCGCCGGTCGCGAGTTCCGTCACGAGATAGTACACAGATCCGCACTGCAAGCAGTCGTTAAATTAAACCGTTATCGATTCATGTCGATAACGCGACTTTCATAGGGGAAGTACAACAACATGGAGATTCTACGTTTGGGCTTTTAAGTTCTTAGATTCTCGCGGTGCCGTCTTTGATACCAGATTCTAAAATCTATACAATCTCTATGTATTTGAATTTCAATACTGTACAAAAGATACGTCTTATGTCAGAGATATTCTGTAGAAATCTGAATTCATTGAAATTACAAATATCAACATTTCAAAGTAACAATATGAAAAATTTGCGGGCTATGAATTTTATACTTAATTATTTTTAGATAATGATGCAATTCACAATTGAATTATTTTAGAAACCTCAAGTTAATTTTTGTCGAAAATAAGGAGATATTATGGGAAGTATATATATAGTTTATTTAAAAAAACCACATTAATCAAGTATTTCTTTCGCAGATATCAGATTTATAAACTGTCATTTACATGAGAAACCCTGATTTATATAGTGATTTATGTTTTCCTGTCATTATATTTTCTAAAAATACATTCAATGAATCACTTTAGCATATTGAAATTTGATGTTATAAGTTTATTCTTTTTTTAATAAATTATGTATATTTTTTGGATAATAACATTATATATTATAGCTTTTTTGGAATTATAACTTATTTTATAACATCTTTGGAAGTAATTACATTTGCAGAATTTTCTATTAGCTCTCTATCAACTAGTTGGATTTGGAAGACACAGTTGATTTTTTAATTGTGAATTCTAATAGATAAATTTAAATCTCTAGAAAATTGAAATACAATCCAACTTCTAATACCAACTTCTTAAATTAAACCATTTTTCAATTCTCTAAAAATTACATTTATATGGTTTCTAAAATGACCGACTTAATTATATTATAATTCAGAAGTAAATTGCACCAAAAGAAAGCAGTTTGTGAAGGATAATTCATGATGATGCGCTTTAAATTTATTAAATAACGTTAATACACCGTGTATAATCTTCTCTCATCTTTTTATTTCGTGCGGCCCGGTGTCGAAGTACGGCCATACATTTTAGTCACTGCTAAAAACGGAGCAACAAACACATCGAGCTGGGGAGAATCTGCTCTCGACTGGGACTGGTCACGCGAAATTAATCACGTGCATTTAAAATGCATCACGAGGCGGAGGCGCATCGTAATTATCGAGAAAGCGTTTCCCGAATTTCGCGCGCGATCGCGAAACATGTGCGTGGGCTTCGTCGATTAAGCGATTACCTTAATGCAACAATATGCATGCGGCGACGTCAGGGGAGCGACGCGTTCACGCATAGCCGTCGAGTTACGATCGGAGTGATTCGTTGCGCCTGGCCAATGGCGAGTCGGTGTTCTCCGAATGCCGATGATTATTTAATTCTTTAGGACTGGTTATATCGGTATATTCGGCCATAGCCTGATGCTTTAATTATGAATCGCGTGGATCACGAGAACCGAATAAATTTCACACGCGCATATTAACGATCAAACATTAAGCACGAGATCGGACGAGACGAGATTTTCAATTTGCCTTTTTTCTTTCGCTGACTACTACGCTAGTTATTCCAAGAACTTCATTAATCATTTAAGCAGTTATCATCAGTTATATTAAGTATTAAGTTATGTGACGGTACTGATTCGTGGTATCATATGTAATAATAGTTTACCATAAATGCCAGAAGTGTCTATTTCGAGTACTGGTAGAATAAATTTCAGAGACGTCTAATCAGACGATATCGATTAAAATAAATATCAAAAGCGTTTGTCCTGATTATAATGGCAAAGTAAAAAGCAAAAAGTATAAACGCCAAAAGCATACATTGTAATCATATAAAATCTGGATAAAATCTTTCAAGGCTTGTAACGCGGAAACGATTCATAGGATCAAGTTATGTCTATTGAGACATTTTTTCAGAATGAAGAGTATTACAACATATCCAAAAATTAACCAAATCCGCAGAAAGACATTTTCCATAAGATTAGTGTGGGATCCTTCAAAAAAAAAATATCACTTCGCTTAATTTAAGTTTTACTCCGCACTATTCTGTTCGGTGTACTGAAGACAGCCGAAGGGAAACGTGGCTGATAGAAACTAAACGAGAATTTCTGAGAGTTTGGAGACCACTTGCGAAGTCAATTCATCAGAGATGCACACCGCTCTATCCCACTTGGCTAAGATCACCGTTTCGTTTTGACGAGGACTTGTATATACAGAGCTTGCCAACCAAATCAACTGGAGTTAGGGTGGAACGTGAGATATCCGATTTCGATATATCACCGGGTAGGAGTTAAAACAGGAACGTAAATTCGGTGTATGTAAATAAGGAATAGGTATGATGGAAAAGCTGAGATAGGAAAGAAGCCGAACGTGGAAGTCATTTGCGAAACAAGAAGCGTATGGAGCTTCGCTTTCGCAACTCGTGCCAAAAAGCTGTGCATCAGTTATAAGATCTTATTCCCGAGTGGAATTTAAAGTGGATTTTTCCTTAGCGCGAATTTAACATTTGTATCTCTCAATTCTACGATCTGACAGAATCTCTGGATTATTTTTATCGATCATTTGAATCGTCGTCTTTCCCCGAAAGTTGCCTACAAAATAAATGCGGACTGTCATTACAAGTTTTGCAACTTCGACTTTTCTAGGTAATAAATTGTTTTCTTACGCTGAAAAAAAAAAATTTACTGAAAAAATTAAATTTAATAAATAATTTGAATATAGTGCAACTAAATTTTTGAAATGAATATAAAAATATATTTATTTGATAGAGGAATTATTAATTTGATTTGATCATTTCTTTTATTGAGTAAATATTTATTTACTGTAGAAAGAAAATATTTTCAAATAAATGTTCATTAAAATTTAAAATATTTTTTCTTAGTGTAATATATTTGCACAATCGATTTCCTTATCTTGCATTCCCGGACAGACTGCTTTATAACAAGACGAAAATAAGTTTACTCGAATTGTTCTTGCGGTATTATCTAAAATGACATCATAGACTTACAACGAGGCAATTCCAGCTCGTATAACCAACTGAAAATGCGGTTGTCGACGCGTATATTTTTATAGTGATTTCGTCTCCCGAACAAGGGGAATGTTGGTGTCGTCGAACATCAGGCAAGTCGATTCGTCGTAACATCGGTACCGACATAAAATCGCGCGAGCGGCACGTTTACGGCCGCTGTCGGCTGACAATAATGACCTTAATTGGCGCTTAAAGCGGCTTTCTTATCCTGAGCATGAGTAACGCGTTGACTGCTGGACATGCATCTTCGTAAAAATCGACAGGCACGTGTGCGCTTTCTTATTATACAGAATGATTCAGAACGGTATATCCTATACTTTAAGTTACAAATATGTACGAATAAATAATTAAAAAAAACTATTTTTTATCTTGATTGTTATAATTACTAACATTATAATTGGGACATGTGCAATTTTAATTGGGTTAACTTTAGAATAATTTTCTTTGAAATAGAAATAAAATATTTAGATGAGATTTTTTGGGTCTTAATTTTTAAGTAGACAATTGAAAATGTTATTATCATGATGGGGGGGGGGGAGAGGAGGGCGCATACAATTAATAGCAAATTAAATAAATAAGCTTTATTTTTCTAAAAATTTTTATGGGCGGAAATCTCAAATTGCTGTGTATATATGTGACGGATAATAAAATAAACTATCTAGTAGTGACTAGGCAGGAAAATATCGATAAACTGTAAACGCCATGGTTTTGTCTAAAATGTTGGGTACTGCAAAGTACGCTTTTACACTGGCACTGCAATAACCGCAACTTTACGACACAAAAAATGGTCACCGATACATTGTCCTCGCGGAGTATGAAATTTTGTTGCGCTGCTACGTTATGTTCTATCATAAATTTACGGTAAATTGACATTTTTTTTATCACTGCACTTCTATATCATAAATTTGAAAGTATGTATATTTCTTATATTTCATCATATATATATATATATATATATTTTTTTTTTTAAATTGGGATGAAATGAATCAAAATTTACCACTATACCTCAATTTATTAAAAATCTTGACGCGCTACATAAATTCTACTAATATCCATCGTATTCAGCGTGAAAAAAGATCTGAGGTATGTAGATTATGGCATTTCGGAGATAAAAAAAGTGACTTTTTGTCGAACAGTATAATTAATACAAGGAAAAGTGGCTATTTGCATATGTCAATGACTCCTGGCAATATCATTATTCATCGTTTGAAAATGGTCGAAGTCATGTCACCGGCAGGCGAGAAGTCACCCTAAGAAAAACGAACTGGCCTGGAAAATGACTATACTTTACGACCTGCATGCAGGCGCAGATGCTCCAAAGAATCTAACGAAATCGGCAGTAGAAATCGCGTAGGCGAGCCTCTACCATCGTAAAGATTACGACGTGGAAATGAGATATAAGGCGATGTCATATATAGCCAATTTGGCGATGGCAAGAAAGACGAGGCGGGATCTCGTCTCGATATTATCATATTTGCCGTCAGGTGCGAGCATTCTCATCGCCGATAGCTCTTCCCCTTCGATGGGATAGCTTAAATAAAACAGGACGCACTCCTCTATCCGAGCGTTTTACAAACGCACGTGGAAAGTAATACCATCTGCAGACTATAAAATCATTTCCGTCGAGAGAGAAGAATCGAACGGTGCAATCATAAAACTCGTTTGTCCATTTATGAAAGCTCGCGGGAACGATCGTTTTTCTAAAGGATATATTTGCACTCTACGCTCCTTCAAGTATTCAAATGTTTCCTCGTATCACGAAATGCATCTACAAACTATCTATTCTCGGAGGACGGTTTTAAATAGACATGAATAAAGGCGCTCTGTGTAATTGAGATAAATTGGCTTGCCTCAACTTCGTAGAATGATTTGTTTAGATTGGTTTAATTCAATTTAGAACAGATTTTGCAGATAAGAACTAAGCACGTAGATTTTACAAATGAACTGTAACCCGTAAATTACAATTTTTTAGTCGTGTCGCGTGTTGAAAGGAAAACGAGACGAAACGAAACGTGCATCGGCTACCTCATGCAAAGAATGATTCTAGCGACGTATCCAGCTTGAAAAATTTTACACGTCTCTCCGGTCGGACATCGGCAGGCCCATCCCAGTCAGTTCGTTCATCTCGCGCGGGAATATTTTGCAGAGCTTCGAAATTCTCGAATCTCACACGCGGAGGAGAGACGGGGAAGAGCTATCGCAGCGGCGTGTGCGTTCCCGTCATATTTTCCTACGTACTTTATCTTTCCTGGCGCGTACACACCCTCGTCCTCGTAACTCGATCGTGACGAGCGAGCGCGCGGACTAACAAAATTTTCAGAGTAAACGAGGTGCGCGATGCTGCGCCGCCGGGAGAGCCTCTGATATCGACGTCCCACACATGAATTCAATTACATCGTACAAGCATACGAGAGTCCTCTCCCCGGGCTTTTTTTTCCTCTCGCCCGTGTCCCCGCCCGTATACCTCCGGGTGGCGTGCGTACGTATGCGTGCGTACGTATACGCGTGCACGTGCGTCCTGCGAGTCCGCGTGTTGGGTCAACGTTCGCATCCGTAGCAGCCAGGTCACGTACGATGCAACGCATTAATGGTACCGGTCCTGGGCTTCCTCTGTATCGGCGTAGAAAGGATCATAATTCAAAATAATAATTTCCAAGTTTACACTTGCGAATCGAAACCGATTTAATTTTGGCGAAATCAATTTCTGACGCTTATAGACGAAGATAAGCATTTATTTCGTGAAGAGGATTGTAATGGATTGTAATGTGTCTATAGTATGAGATTTGAGATCTATCAGACTCTATCTGTAGTTGATTTCCATTTGTCTACATTACTGACAAAATATGATAGATAATATTCAGTGAAAATCGACTGAGTAATGTTCAACACAAATAAACGAAGAGAACCATTCGGCAGATTTTGGAGTCTAATAATATTTTTTGTATAAATTTTACAAATTGTAAAATTTACATAAAAAGTATTATTGCGATCTCAATTTTGAAGTCAATCAGTTCAACACAAATCAGGAAAGAAGGTCATATTCGGTTAAAGTTTATAAATTGTACAATTTTCATAAAAACTGTTTAGATATCAAGACCCGTTCTGACTAAATGTGGCCTTCTTCCCTTATTTGTGTTAAACTGATTGACTTCAAAATTGAGATCGCAATAATACTTTTTATGTAAATTTTATGTAAAATTTACAATTTGTAAAATTTATACAAAAAATATTATTGGACTCCAAGATCTGCCGAATGGTCCTCTTCGCTTATTCAGATATTGAATATTACTCGGTCGATTTTAAAAACTGATAGACTTCAAAATCGAAGTCACAAAAAAAATCATATTTCGAACCCCAAGTTTCTTGCGAAGCAAAATGATTAAAGGGTGAAAAGCTTTTCTACTTTGATACGCATCCAGCCTGCTTCATAAATTCAGCTAAATGATGTGTTTAATTAAATCTGGAAAGATGGATCATTCTCTCTCTCTCTCTCTCTCTCTCTCTCTCT
>Ga0157364_1003999_pt1 | contig 14548 bp, 8 predicted proteins | sample AttsexASBM2_FD_111476 | JGI IMG/M metagenome (GOLD analysis project Ga0157364, IMG submission 111476) | Fungus gardens microbial communities from leaf cutter ant in Ribeirão Preto, State of São Paulo, Brazil - Atta sexdens ASBM2 | ecosystem: Host-associated > Fungi > Mycelium > Unclassified ... | reverse complement strand
TATATATATATATATATATATATATATATATATATATATATATATATATACACACGATATTACACGATTACCTTATCGCTTACAGTTTACCTTTGCTGTTTGTATTACGGAACATCGAATTATTTATGAGAATCTACAGTCATTATGATGAGCATATCCGCTAGAAAAAGGGACGATCAACCGACTGCAAGTCGAAATAACATCATTCCGCTGTTTATGCACGCGCTCTTATAATAACCGAATGACATTAGATAAGTAACTAAAAACTCTGTAACTATAATTCTAAGGACTCTAGCTTAAACTCGGTTTAAATTATATACTCTAACAAAATGAGATAGCAATATTTTGACTGGCCTACTCAATATAAACAAAGCAGTGTTCTTCGTGCATTTCATAATTGTGCCAAAAATTCCGCGTTCTAGATAAGCAACACAGCGTTGACTTAAATTTCAAAAATCAAGTTATCGACTTCAATATCCTTATAGTTTTTTTGTAAGAAATAATTAAGGAGGAATTCTGATCTAGAAGCTTGATTTTTAGGCTATTTTCATGAATTTTTTCTAGAAAATTCGTAAAGTCTATTCAAATCAGGATTTTTCTTACATATTAGTACATATTTCAAGTATCTTTTAGAATTTTTTTGTTGTAATTTTCCAAGAAAGCCTTATATAACATCATAACAAAAATAAGGTGACCATGATTGCGGCTGTTTTGCTCGTCTGAAATAAAAAAAAACAAGAAAAGATTCTTAAAGAATATGAGTTTGGCTATCATTTGACCCGTGATAAAAAAAATATTAAAAAGAAAAAAATCATTTTAAAAATTACTTTCCGATTTTTTCGAATTTTTTCATCTTTAAAGTGCTGTAAAATAAATAAAAATGAACATTTTGACTTTATTATGGTTCAAACGAGAACTATATATATGCGCTAAAGATGTGCGCAAAATTTGGGCGCGATTGGTCAATAGATTTCTCAATAGATTTGGAGAAATCATCAGTTAAGAAAATGCTGTTTCGAGAAAAACGCAATTAAAGTTTTTAACTAGTTAGAGATAACACTTGAATAATATTATTTACAATCAATCTGCTATTCCAGGACTATAAAGGACATCTTCCTCTTCATACATATCCTGCAGAGCTGCTCTTTCGTCTCTGAGCTGCGCCCATTGATCTTTTTCGAAATATACAATGCTTTATTACCTGCTCCTGAGCGCACCTACATTCCAGGCACTATATCTTTGTAACTTTTACGAATCCGCAAAAATCCTTTTACGTATTTATGTTACAATCCAAATACTTGCAAAAAATGTATTTAAAAAAATCGATTTTTTTTTTATCCTCTAGACTAGAATCCACCCTTAAATATATTATCCTATTTTTTTACTTAAAAATATACACAGAAAGAGCAAATAATAATGCACCATATTCGTTGAAAATAAGATATTATAATATTAACGTTTGGAAAAATGACGCCTCGTAGAGGCGTCAAACAGTTCATTACAGAGAGTCGTGCTTGTGGAGACTTTATCTGGACGACAAGCTCTACAACGTATCAAATTTTTTGGCAATTTAACTGAAATTCAATTTCCACAAGATTTGTGATGGGATCCTTTTTATTATAATATGACGTGGAAAAGTCTTCATAAATTTACTCAAAATTATATATAAATATATGTGTATTTGATATATATTGAATTTCTTCAACTTTAGTAATAACAATGGCTGTGGGAGTTAACGCAGTTATTAATGCGTTATTATTATCTTATATTTATTTACATTCTTATATTTTATTACATAAATCTTGATTTCGATGAGCGCAATACAATAAAAATTTAATTTTATTTTTGATCAGTATCATTTTACTTTTATGTCAACAACAATCATTGGAAAAATATGAAAATCTATGGATGTTGCTACGTGGAAACTGCCAGTGAATCCGAGTGAGACAATGGGGCGTTTTTTCGTTATCCAAAAAGCGACTACAGCTAAGATCATCTTTAGGAGTCAGAAGACAAAGATAACATAGCCGTTGATTGCTTCTGGTTTACATAACAAAAAAACGCCACTGCTCAAACATTGTTGCTAACATAAAAGTAAAAAAAGTTGACTCCCACAGCCGTTGTTATTTTTTATTATTTAAAAAAATTAAACTTTAAGTTTATTCACATTAGTAATATACTCTTCCAACTTTTACATAATACATCTAGTAAATAATAAAAATTATATTATAAGTGTTATTAGAATGTAACTGCGTCTTGTTTTGAAATCTTGTTTGTTTTGTAAAAGTAAATTGTTTTTAATTTTATATATACACAATGTATGTACATTATATATATATAAAATTAGGTATATATTTTATTATAAAATGTAACACGTAACTAACATTTTATTTTTTTATTTAATATCGACTTTCTCATTTTTTTTCGTTTTATCATTGATATATATCTTAATTTTATTGTAAATAATACGAAAGTTGAATGTAATAAAATAACGTCTTGTAATATTATAGAAAAAGCGATATTCTATATTACATATTATATATATTTTATCACTTTATTGTATTTAAGCTCAGCCATATTCCTTTTAGATAATGCTAATATATTAGATATTTTTCAAATTGAACATAGATGTATCCCTTATTTTTAGAATGATATTAGAAACATATGAGATGTAGCTTTCTGAAATGTATCTTTAATGAAGATTCGTAACAAACCGATTTCCTTACAAACCGATCAAATTAAATATGCTTCATTTAATGTGTATATTTCTATTTTACAGTATGTACGATGTTTTATCATATATCATAAGTTAATGATACTTAAACAACATTTATTTAAATTGAATTATAGAATATATATATGCTCAATTATATTTACCTGTATAGAATTGATATGTCGCTCAATTTTTACATATAATAGGCTGCGTTCGGATAGTATGCTTGCAGTCATTCTATTCTGATTTTATCTAATAAACGGTAAAGATAGAATGATATTGTTAATAGCATTCTCCGAATGCAACCATAGAAAACATTTTAATAACGTTGTTCTTGCAGGCTCTCATATTTCAATTTCACAGATTTAACAAAATATGTAATGCAAGATCATTTTGTGTTATAGTATCATTTTATTGCTGCGTGCATTATTTTTTTTAATCAATTGTCGCGATATTTTTTGAAAATATTTGCTGTAATAAGAATTTATAAGGATGCAAAAATATAAAACATTCACATATTTTATACATATATAAAATATGCGAGTAAATGACATTTTTATACATGTACATGTGCAGTATATACATTATTTATATAGTCAACTTCATATATTGGAGAAAAAAATATACCTTTTTGCATCCCATTCTTGTAACACCAGTAAAAAATTTTGTAAGTAATTGAGTAAGTGCTTGTAGAAAACATTTGAGATAATAATTGTGGAGATTTATTGGCTTGAATATAGAAGGCAAAGTACATATAAAGAATATTCGATCTATATTTCTATCTGGTGTTTTGTTCAGAACAAAATATGGCCATTTGATTCAAAGTTTTCGTTTGTGCACAAAATAATACCATTAATATCACGAATTGAGAATCATATAGCCATATCTGCTTCTCAACTTACGATAAATACAGACCGGAATATAAATGTGTTTGAAAATGGTAGCTTTAAAAACAATCAGTTTTATGTAATCTTCTACGATATCCATTTAATATCATAAGATAGTAATATCTCACTAACTTAATAAATCTCTTCATTGTACTTGTTATTAAAAAGTATCTCCTAGGAATTGCAGTTTTTACACATAGTTTCATATTTTCATAAGCAAATTTTCCATACGTGTTTACCCCTAATAAGTCATAATCATTCTCCGTTTTATATATCGCAATGTCCTTCCATTTGTAAGAATTAACTTTAGATATGAGCGGATCCATTCTTACATTTGTTAAACTAAACTATACATACATATATGTGTATATACATATAGAATATTCCATTGCATATTTTCTCTCTGAACATTGCAATCTAAAATATTTCAAGTTTTCTCAGATTACTCTAGCAAAGTCCTACATTAAAATTTCTTTTTAAAATTAAATATATCAATCTGAAAATTCCAATCTTTAATCTTGTAACTATAAAATTGTTGAAAATAATTAATTTGGCAATAAAGTTATTGATAATTGAGAGAAAACGTGCGATGTTTACAAATGCTTACATGTATACACAATACTCCATTTTATGACATGTCTGGAATAAACTCAACAGTAAAAAATTGTATGTCTCTAGTATATAGCAGTGTGTCAATTATACAATATATTCACAATAGCGTATCACACATACACACATACTTATTCTGAATAGTGAATTCTGCAGAAAAAGTTTATTTCATTTTTAGTTTATGATTCGTGATACTGTATCAATATATTCTAATGATGTTTTAACCCTGATAATGTATCTTAATAATGTTTGAAATATACGTGTGTATGTTAAAACGATTATTAATTTTTAGTCTTGCTCTAGTATTTAACTTTATATATACATATACAGTAAAGTGAATAACTCCTTTTTAAGAGGGACATTAAAAAAAAATTAATATTATAATTATAAATTATAATTATAAATTTTAATAAATAAACATTTTTAAGATAATATTATATCTTATAAGACTGTATATGTGAGAAACACAATCTATAGAAATCAATACCTACCCTAGCGGTCTAGCTGGATGAATCTTAAGTGCTTATATTTTGTGTGAATTTACATACTATTGTACGTAGTTCTTTAAAATGCTCATCGAAATGATTTTTCGATCTTGAAATGCAAACTCTGTTAAATTATTTATCAATAATATCACGAGTTAAATTGACTAGCAATTTGATGTTTTTTCCCACCTAATTTTTAAGATAATTGTTAACGAAACACATAAATAATATTATATTATTATATTTGTAAATAATTAATAACTTAATGTATAACATCACTGAGATCACAACAAAAATTATGTCAAGTTATGAGATCACATTTTATTTTTTAAAATTATACTTTCCTATTGAAGGCTTTTAATCAATAATATTTGGGTTTTTAAATAAAAAAAATCATAAAATTCTTCACATTAGTTAAAAATTACATTTCACACTTATTATTTTCATTTATTATTTCATATTTATTTTTTCACTTAAAAGAGGAACAGCTTATAATCATGTCCTTATAATTTGCAACGAATTTTGGAACGCGTTATAAAATGGGACGAAGAGTTTTTAGATCTACTTTGTCTAGTTCAAGACGTTGGTCACGAAGGTGTACAAGGATGTCCTGTAAATTTTTGCCAAAAGCTTTTTGTGTAGAACGCACTAAACTGAATCGAAAAAAATTCTCTATCATTTTGCAATTTTATAACACTTCAAGATCGATTAAGGCTATTTTCTTCTTTCCTCCTAAGAACTAACTAAGCACCTTTTATTTGAAACATTTTTGTCTTCAGAATTTTTGTAGATAAACAACAAGGATGTAATAATTCAATTCAGAATTCTGTGTTTCACTGTATCTGACTGTGTCCTTGTTGGAAAAAACCTATGTAATTCCATAATTAACGTTACAGTTTAATTAATATATTTTGTTTTTAATAAAAGAGCTGTAGAAAGACTATTTCATATTTTTCATTTTCATACGAATTATTTGTTTATTTATATATAAGCTTTCCTGCATTATATCAGTAACAAATTCTTTGGCTAATTTGAAATCTTTCCTTAGTAAAAATATTTATAAAAATACAGTAATGTATAATGAAACAAACGTAATCTGTACAAATATATATTGATGAGTAGAAAAGAATTAAAATCATTTATATAATTACTTTCAATTGGAATTATTTGAAAACTGTCTCGTATATATTATTTAAATATCAATTCAATCACAATTCCGAAATCCAAATTGAAACGATATAAAAACAAAGAATACAAAATTATATAAAATAATATATATATCATCTCAAAAACATATACTCTTACTTCGCCATATATTTATATTTAACAATTTAATATTAACGTAATTTATATCTTTTTTTCCACAGATTTCTTGTAAATCTTATTGAAATTACAATACATATTTTATCAACATAAGTTTTTATTCATTTCTATGAAGTACAAAATAAATATAAAATCAATTGTCGATGTTACTGCTTAGATGAAAGAAAAAGACTGACCGTTATTTCTTTTCTATTCTCTTCCTCTTTATTGTTCTTTTCGCATTCTCTACCAAATCTTTGTAACACTTTGAAACACTCCTGCGACTCACAATAATAAATCATTAGCAGAAGATATAGAAATTATTAAAACTTTACAAACTAGCTTGTATACCTGACATATTTGGAGATACATTTGCAGTAGGTATACTCGAAAGTATACTTGAATATACTTAAAAGTTGACTTGGATGTACTAACTGGTATAGAGACACCCAAATTTTTTTTCAGGTATATGTTGGAAAAGAATAGATACGAAAATAATTTTAGAAAATATGCCAAACATTTTTCTTTTATCCATACATTTTAAAAAAATTATAGAAATTTATGTTCTATTCAATTCTCTTTCTAAAAACTTTTTTTATTGGCCTTTAGTCTGTAATTCTTAATAACCGTAATGATGTCGTAACTTTGGTCATAAAATTATTTTTGGGTACGCTTTCAAAACATTCAAAACCTGCGCAATGGCATATAATAATGCTATTGATCGTTACAGTCGTCAAGAATCATTTTGATTACAATGTATTGGTTTGTCAATATCGAATGGTCATTTATAATGGATATAGAAATATCAATATATTCATCAATGTAAAAACTATTTATCCTATACTAATTTATTAAGTAATACGAATAAAACTATCAAATTAATTAACAGATTTAATTTAATATATCAAAAAAAAAAATTAAGAAAAACGTATGAATTGTATGTTAGAGATATTTTAACATTCTTGTCGATCGAGTGAATCGTTAATTAAAGTTAAGTTGGATCGAAATGGCTCAGAGAGAGTTACAGAATAGAATTATTAAATTTATATTAAAGTTTATAGAAACTAAAAAAGTAGATAGGTCAAAAAACGAGTAAAGAAAGATCTAAAGATTTAAAATAATATAATATTTCACATTACATTACAAAATTAATATTCGATGTCATAAAGTTATCATGGAACGTAACTTTTACGAAAATATATTATTTTAAATTAGATTTTTTTTTGCTCATTTTTTGATTTATCTATTTTTTTAGTTTTGGCAATATCGAGCGAATTACGTCTTTTAATATTTTTTTTATACATAAAATTTTTAATCTTCTCTACAGCAGTGCCTAAAACTTTTCTCTCGTATAACATGTATTTTATATATCACTGAAATGGTCGGGTGGTTTCAAATAGTCGTCGACCATTGTCCACTCGTATTGCCCATATCGAATAAAAATACTGAGGTTGCAGGAAAAAAAATCATTCCCAATAGCAACACCATTTCTCCCAGAATTTTTCTGTATCCCCGGCTCCGGCGCGCCCGGCATTCCCGGGCCACGAAACTGCCTGAGGACCTCGTTGCCACATTGTTAATTAACAATTTTCATTGTTGCCATTTTTTCTAGCAATTGCGTACGCATTCGAAGCTCACGCTTTTGTAAACATCATTTGTCCTTGTTTATATTCGATAAGCGACAAGAATAAAGTGTAGTCTCATGAATGTTGCTAGGGTTGCTACAGATTGTTAATGTGAATCATATTCTGTAGGGGAGAGAGATTCATTGCTAGGACGTTGCTGGTGGGGGAACGCTACTCGCTGATTGGTCGTTTCGAGTAACGTTTTACCGCGTCGTGTCGTCAGTAACATCGTTTCTAATCGTTTCTTCAGTCCTTCTTCTACGCTGTAAGCGGTAGTGTTTTCTCGTCCCGTTAATTTCTGTTATTTCTGTTGTATCAGCTGTATTCTGTGGTATTTCTGTATCTGTGCTTATATTTCGTAAAATCCTCGTGGATCACGCTCGACGTGGACTGACTCAATTAAAAAATCTATGTAATCGTCGAGACAACGGTTTTTTAAGTTCAAATGGGACCAATCGTGTTTTCTCTATACAATAGGCTACTCATGATTAGTCGGATGGACTAAATGACGAAACAATATATTATGGTTAATGTATACAAGTCATCAGTAGAGCAACAACACACGTCGGCCAGCCTCGACGATTTCGGCGTCATTTGTTTATAATCTTAGTGCTCGACGTAGCGGTGAATCTCGGGTAACTTTGGAAACTTCGTCCAACTTGGTCGCGTGGAGAATAATTAGCGAAACACGAAGGTAAATAGAAGTGAGGATGTGCATTTGAATTCTTGAGATTTAACACGAAATCTTCATGTTAGTCCCAGGGCCTCTAGAAAAGAAATTTATACGAATAACTAGATAAATGTTATACGTAACGTGTATTATTTCCGTAGTTGTACATTTCAAAAATGGAGATCCAGGAAGCAAAATTTTGATTGGCACGAGACAAATATAAAATAGCGTTGATGTTTCTTTGAATCTGATAGTCGATAAGTTTTGTACTGCTTGCAATTTTTTCGGAATCTTCTCTTGTTTTTCTCTTTCACACTCTAATATTTATCTCGTTTCAAAGTGAAATATTTTCGAACAACGCTACAACAAATCTGTTAATATGGGGTTTATTTTTTATTCCTGCATTAGAACTCTTTCTCACTTTAGAAAATCGCGAATATCACTGTAACTTTCAAAACTACATATTAATTCATCTGATGATATCTGTGTTAATTAACAGATATACCCAAGGACTTTGATTCTTTCTCGGTTACTTTAAAATTTCCAAAAATTTAGGTTATTTCATCTTTATATCAAATTCAGTTGTAAAGTTTAGTGTCGTTAATCGTGCACGGACTATGAGCATTAATATAGAAAAGTAGTCATTTCTCAATTTGTGAAAATTTCCGAGGGAAAGAATCAAAGTCCTTTGGTGTACTAGCGATATTGATTCGGCGTTGTAAATTAATGAACTACGAAGCATAATGTACATCAATGTGTACATCAACATGATATTCATACAATATGGATGCGTTCCAAATTACGCATAAGGACACGTTCTTTGTCCTTGTTATTCACCTGTAAAAAGGATAAAAGAAGGATAAAGAAGGATAAAAAAGGATAAAACGATATATCAACTCTTCAATTCCGAACATATCTTAAAAATGTAGCTATGGCTGCGTTCGCTTTGTCGCTCACGCGCATCAATTATCCTTGTTTAATATTTCCAGTTTTTTGTTTCTTTAAATTAATTTATTATGTATTATAATTTATTATGTAATTATGTATTATATCATTACTTGTTTCGACTAATCTTTTAGCCTTCGTCAAAATTACAACATATTGGTTATCTATAAATCGTATAAAAGTCGTATATTGAAATAACAAGGATGAAACACACTTAAAAGCGAAGTTGTGACACGCAAAAGCGAACATAGTCTATGTAACATTAAACAGAATCGAGAAATTTTAATTTTTAACCTTCGGTTATACCTGAAAAGTGCACGCAGAAATTTTGTAATAACATCTTTTTTTATACAGAATATATTAACTGCCGTATGGAAGTACTGTAAAGACATAAGATTCTTCTCGTTTTTCAAAATGCGAAGCATTTTGAAACGAATATTGATACATTGGATACAGCATAGGATTTTTAATAATTGGAAATTTTAAATATCTTCTTAATTTCTAATAACTAAACTACAATTATAAAATATCTGGTGATATCTTTCTACAGTTCTTAATCAAAGAAATGTGAAGGCTGAGGACATTCAGAGAATTATGTCTTAGTTTTAGGCTACAGTTTACCGATGGTTTCTGTTTAGTAATACATACCGACACAAATATTGGCTTATCTTTCTTGGCATTCTATGAGTAACAAAGACAGAACGATACCGGTGTCGATTGTATAATGGAAGGCGTCCTGTGTTACGTATATTATAGTATAAATGCACACCGGATTTATCTCTATGTTATTTGGGCTCAATTTCTGAACATTCAAATATTTATTGCCAGTAATACACATTTATATACACGTAATACATACTATAAATTTTCAGTGATAGTGAATATTGAAACATTGATATTGAAAACCGGAAAGTTGATACAAAATTATCAAGAGCACATTTTTTTTTCTTCCAAATATCCTGCTTAGTTTAAAGATTGGTAAATTGTGTGATAAATCAGGAATTATTTTTCAAAACATTTAATTTTAATGATTTTTTAATTTCATTAGATCAAAGAAAACATGTCTAAACAAGAAAGAAATAGAGGTTATAATGATCCCTATGAACCATCAACCAGTAGTGGAAGGTCTAAACCATATGAGAAAAAACGGTCGGAGCCGGTAAGTAAGACATAACACCAAGAAAAAGAAATAGTTACTTCTTTATAAATATTAAGTTAAAAAAAAACAATAAAGAAAATAAAGTGTAATTTTGAAACATAAGTTATTACATTTTTTTTCTATTTGCACTCTAAATATTAAAAATTATTTTATTTTTTTATTTTAATGATATAATTATTCAAGAATTTTTGCTAAATCAAAAAAAGCATACTTTTTCTGAATATAATTTGATATATGTGAACCAAATTCAAATATTGCCAATACTGAAAATCTGTAATATATATATATATCTGTAATATATGTAATGAGCGAAATATATACTGTAGTTTGGTATGTCAATGTATATTGGAACAGTAGTATTATATTATTATTAATCATATGGCAATATTATAATTTATTCAAAAAGATAAGCAAGCAATTGAGAATTAGTGCTATAGACATGCACAGTTTTATTTCTTTAAATTAATTATATATTATTACTTGTGTACATGTTTTGTGTCTGAGGTGTTTGCTGAGGAAAGCCAATCTTTTAGCTTTTCTCAGCAAAATTATAGTATATGTTACAACACGTTGGTTATCCATGAATCATATAAAAATTGTATGTTGAAATAACAGTCGATATTATTGTGTGGTAGTAGCATTCCTCCATTTCAAAATAAAAATTCCCAATTGGAAAGCTGGATGATAATGAATTATAATTTATGTATATGATAAAGGCAATCTCTATATTTTTAAAGAAATGTTTTATACACTTATTCTTATAAACTTTTTATTCTTATAAACAAAACATTATACAATTGTATTTTGCAATTAACGTATCTTTATTATTATATTTTAATTAATTATTTTTTTTTTACAGGAGCATTATAGAAGAGGATCAATAAAAGTTAGTATAATTTGCAATATTATTATTTTAAATATAATATACTTTTTTGTTTGATATATATTCAAAATACAATATCGCCCATTAATTTTAATACATTCCAGATTCGTTAATCTCTCTGTAAAAGATGAATGTATGTTAAATGAGAGTAAAGAAAGGCTACAAGCCAAAATACAAATTTAATATACGTAATAAGATACAAATAAAAATAAAAATATGACTACATTAAAATAACAAATGTTTCATCTCTGATTTTAATACACGCAGACAAGATGAAGCATTAATTCTCAAGAATTTCTTTCAATTCACTTTTTTTTTCATTAGAAATTTCTTTGTTATATATGTTCAATTCATTGATAATGACCCGATCAGAGTCGAAACGTTTGTTATTTTAATGTAGTCATATTTTTATTTTTATTTGTATCTTACCACGTACATTAAATTTGTTATTTTGGTTCGTAATCCTTCTTAACTCACTCTCATTTAATTTCATACTTGAGCCACATTATATTATATGAATGTATATGAATGTATGTGTTTTACATAGAAATGAGCTAGATGAATCCATGTTATGAACATTTGACCATTTACGTACATCAAATTTATACATTATTTATGTAAACATCTTTAAAGAGTAAACATCTTTAAACATCTCTAATTTTGAAAGAACGAGATTAATTCAGATATTGTTTAAGTTCTAGAGATAAACAAAATATTCGTGCAAGGTCATGAGTTGCTTATATGATCATACTCAATGTTGTTTTGAATTCTTAAAAATTGATTTGGTATTGATATTATTTATTAATATTAATAATAATACGTATTAATAATATAATGTAAATTATATTACTAATGCTTTTTTTTGCCACTATGTATGCGTTACATGTAGTTTCGAAGTAACAATTTGGCGAACCTGATAGTCATGATGAATATAATTCATCCTAGATACGTTGTGTTCGATTAGAGGAAACTAATTTCAAGCGGGAAGATATCAATGACGCCTAGTACTGAACTTACGCATTAAAGAGGAGAACTTCCGCATCAAATCTAGAGTTAAAATGTTACGATTAATTTTAAGAACATTCCAATGCATATCTTACTATCTTATGAATATGTAATTTCGCACTAACAACCGGAGTTGATATAAGCATTTTACTTGTATTTATTCTTAGAGCCATAAAAACTATTAATCTAATCTATTTTAATAAAATTTAAAAATTTATGAAAATAAAATTAAATAAAATTTATAAGAATTAGCAATGTGTTGTTCTATTATAGCATTATTGCGTAGACGATTATGCAGTTCCATCTACGTCCAAACATGAGCCAATGGAAGATATATCAGGTAAGTTTTTTATGTCTTTTTATCATACTCTTATTTAATTTTTCTTAATTATTAATTTTATATGAATAGAATCTACTTTTTTTAAATTAGAAACTATAAAATTTTTCTATTATTTAGAAAAATAAATTTAAATTAGCCAAAGTTTAAAAAAAAAATATGTATAATAATTAAAGGTATCAAAACTGAAATAGAAACTGAAATGGAAAGTGAAGTGAAAAATGAAGGGACTGAATTAGCACAGACGACAACACAAACACGTTCTCGACGTGAGATGGAATCTACTTTTGTTAGTAGACCCAGTACTTTAGTCTCTAAAAAAGGTTAGTATAAAATTTTAATGTGCTATGCGCAATATTTATGTATAATATGTAAGTAAACAGAGTATAGCATTTTCTGTACAAACTTTGACGATATATTCTATGAGTTTTAATTAAAAAAAAAATTTTTTTAAATACTTCATTAAAAAGTTATAACAAAAATTTGCAATATATAAATAAATAATTTTATCAAGTTTCTATTTCAAATTGCTATCTGCTCGTGTTAGTACGTGTTTAACATAATATAATTTAACATAATATAATTTTGAATTTATTTTTTTTGAAACCGTCACAAGAAAAGTAATAAATTCAAAATTATATCAATATTAACATTCATCCAAAATGGACAGATAATTTCAAATGCAACTTAAGTAAAATTATTTTTTTACAAATTTCGTATTTTTGTTATAATTTTTTCCCCATGTAAGGATTTGTTTTACTCTGTAAGAAACAGATACGATACTAGAGATTGGAAATACAGTATTTTATGAAAACTTGTGGAATATTAAATATTTTTATAATAAAATTGTGAATTATTTATCATATATATTATAATTTTCATAGGCATGCCAGAAAATAAGTAATATTACCATTTTTGTAATTAATTTCTATCAATTTATAGGTAAATCTGGTACATCTATAATGCTTAGTTCAAATCACTTCAGACTACCTACAGTACCCAATTGGTGTGTGTATCAGTATAGGGTAGATTTTGAACCTGAAGAAAGTCGAACATTTATTCGCAAAGGCATGCTTAAACTCCATAAAGATAAAGTCGGTCCATATATCTTTGATGGTACTATCCTGTTTTCAAGTACACGTTTACCAGATGTAAATATATCTTATACTATTGCATTAACAGATATGTGCGATTAAATATTTTCATAAATATGTATGAAATATTTCAGAAAATCGAGCTGACGTCAGTAAGGAAATCGGACAATACACCCTTTAAAATAATTATATATTTAGTTGGAAGAATGATGCCTGAGGATCCACATTATATAACTATTTTTAACATAATAATGAGGAAACAATTGGAACATTTAAATTTACAATTGGTGGGCCGCGACTATTATGATGCCCATAATAAAGTTAATAAAAAGTTTATATGGATACTTTTTCTTTATTTTATTGAATGGAAAATTTAATAATTTTTGTAATAACTATGCGATTATTATATATATAGCTTAGTGTACATCAATTTCGATTGGAATTATGGCCTGGCTATATTACATCCATTAGACAACACGAACGCGATATTTTATTAAACGCTGAAATAACGCATAAAGTAATGCGTCAAGAAACATTATATCATATATTAATGGATTGCTACAGACGTAGTGATAATTATAGAGTAAGTAAATACTAATTTTATTTGTATATCTTGCATATTTGTTTTTAATTTTATTTATTTAAAAACTTATACAAAATCTAATTTAAATTTGTGACATATTTTAAGATTAAGTCCAAAAAGTAATAAAGATTTATTTAAATATACATAAAGTGTGTGTGTGTGTGTGTGTGTGTGTGTGTGTGTGTGTGTGTGTGTGTGTGTTTTTTTTATTTATAAGCAATTCAATTGAAAATTTTTTGTTTACATTTTAC
>Ga0157364_1003998_pt1 | contig 14549 bp, 7 predicted proteins | sample AttsexASBM2_FD_111476 | JGI IMG/M metagenome (GOLD analysis project Ga0157364, IMG submission 111476) | Fungus gardens microbial communities from leaf cutter ant in Ribeirão Preto, State of São Paulo, Brazil - Atta sexdens ASBM2 | ecosystem: Host-associated > Fungi > Mycelium > Unclassified ... | reverse complement strand
CGCGGGATTCGCACGCTACCCGAAAGATGGGAGAAAGTAGTGGCCAGCGATGGACAATACTTTGAATCATAAATGTATAACCAGTTTTTTACAATAAAGCCTCGAATTTCGGAAAAAAAACGGAAGCAAAGTTGTACACCTATATTTATAGCTTCGGTCCTGAGATAAGTTAGACGATACATTAACAAACACTAAGTCGAACGTATGATTGCGCTTCTTGGCTACGCCATTCCGGAGTGCGCGTGACTGTCAGTCAACGACCTACACCGTTAAATTTTAAAAATTCTTCGAATGTCTTGTTTCAGTATTCTTTCTCATTGTTTGTAGATACTTAATTTTCTTTTCTAAGTGCTTCTGCCATGAATTTTTTAAAAATGTTGATTACTTTGTGTTTGTTCTATATGAACTTTGCATCTGGAATTCGTCAATGAAGGTGATATAGTATCTTGCATTACCGTTGGATCTAATGCTCATGGGTTCGCATACATCTGAATGTATCACTTTGAGTAATTCCGACTTCCTCTTCGACGATTTAGGGAATGGAGCTTGTCATCTTCTCTCGTATGCAAATCTTGTAATCGATGTTTTCTATAGACTCTTCGAAATTCATTCTACGTACTGTTCCGCATTTATGGCACTCCGCAAGAAGTGACTTCGAAAGTTAAGGTGTCCCATTCTATGATGCCAGGTCATTGGCGAAAATTGTGCTTCCTATGTCTCTCTCACACTGTTTGCTCTCGCGTAGGTAATACAGATCGTTAGCTCTCAGCTTGCATGATTATGTTATTCTTTCGATCTAATATTGCCGATTCTTTATCAAACACCATTTAATCTTTATCAGTAATCTTGAAGAAATTTATTTTCAAATTGGTGACATACAGAGCATCATTTACGTTTACATTCTTCATCCTACCTTGAATCTGTGATTATGAGTACCGATCCCCTTGTTTTGATTTCTGTCGAAGCATTTCAATTTTCTAACATTCCTGTCTGTGATTATAACGAATTCCGTTGCGTGTTTGCATAAATGTACATCCTGTCGAGACATAACTTATCGCAATGCCTTAAAGATTAGAATCTTTTTTAGCGTCTGCTTTATTCACGCTACTGCTTTTGTTCACACTACTGCTTTTCTTCACGTTCTTTTCGCAATCCGCGGATTTATGATCTACCTTTCGACAATGATGGCATTTATACCTTAATGTCTCTGTCTTGGTTCCATCGACCTTTCGATTCGATTCTGGATCTTTATCCGTCTCTACATTTATTATTTCGCCATTCTGGAAAATCTTTCTTTTTTGCCAACATGGCTCCAGTAGCAACGCTTGTATAATTCTTCCGCGCGTCATTTTCTTCTATAATTTTTATTCTCAACATTTTCTGGAAATGGCAGCTCATCATGTGACTCGATATCTAAAATTTTTTAAACTAAAAGACAAACTATACAAAGACATTACCGATAGCAAATCACGATTGATGTCTATTTCTATTTCGTTCGACTTATTGATGGTCAAAGAATGTTCGGAGACGTCACGCACATCATTATTTTTTTCCATATGTTGTAGAGTCAATCGTTTTAGCAGGGCTTTTCTTGCCAATTTCTTCGACTGGAATATGGATTGTAGCTTAAACACATCTCTAGACGTTTCACATCCTTTAATTTGTTTAAATTCTGATGGAGAGATAAAATTAGATTTGGCCTCTTGGTTCTCGATGTCCCAGATATTTGCTTTGTAGATGGATTCCGCGTTTCCAGCTACGATTTCCGGCTTCGTTCTCTTTCATACGCCAACGCGTCGTTTTTAATAGGGCCCCCATCTGGATTTTCTATTGTAACTGTCTTTGTTCAAGGATTCGACGGTATTAGAAGATGACATTGATACTAGAAGATGACATTGGAAAGATACCTTTTTTTCGAAGAAACACTTTTTAAATGAATAATGTCTAGGCCCATAACTTAACAAGGCTTAACAATCGTGCTTTTTATTCAACGCAGACAAATTAAAAAAGTATTCGACATGTATTTGAATAAATATCAGAAATGGAAAAAAAGGGTCACATGATGACCATGAACTACACAATGAGAATTTCGTATACAGGAAAAAAATAATACGTTAAGCTAATCCATATATTGTATGTTAAATTATGACTCTAATGCAATATTTAAACAATCGATTTTTCACAAATTGTTATATGTGTGTAAACCGTCGAATTTAAAATAGTAATTGCCAGGAATTGTAACATCTACAAGAATACGAGATACTGATACTTAATGTGTGGAGAAAATTCGAGAAAGCGGCTAGCGACCAGATGTGAGAACGAGGAGTCGATATCTACTGATAAATCCTCAAAGTAAAACGCGCTCTCGAATCAGCTAAAAAAAAGTAATGGTAATTATTTACTCATAATGACTTTAATCTTGACATATGTTGTCAAAATCATGATCCTGAATCTCCAAAAATAACAAACGATGAATCTTCAAGATTCTTCATCGTTCGTTATTCATTAAAAAGTTAACAAAGTTCGAAAAAATAACATCTTATTTCTCCCCTCTCTCTCTCTCTCTCTCTCTCTCTCTCTCTCTCGCTCTCTCACTCTCTCGCTCACTCAGTCAATGGTCGCTCTTTTATTTACCATGTCAAGAGTTAATAATTCCAAATTTCCAGGTGAGAAAGGTCGGACAAATTTTCCGATAGAATTCCAAACAGTGAACTTCCAAACAATTAAATTTCTTTTAATAAATTTAAATAATCACGCACAACTAACTGTATATCTATTCGATCCATTACTTACTCGTTACGTAAGGAAATGAGTAATTTATTAATGAAAATTGAATTAATCACTATCAATTACTGCCGATTAATTATTTAATAACGGTCGAAAACCGTGCAAAGAAACACATGTTCTGTCACACAACATATATTTACTAAGAAACGTACGTACATACAATGCGCATTTACCCGATAGCAAGCAATCGACTGACTTTACTAATAAATCTATTAATTAATCACTGTCGATTAATTGTTTCACAATCAAAAACCGCGTAAATACTATAAAACACATATTACACACTATTACACAACACGCGGCAAGCAGTGGCAAGCAGTAGCAGTCGCAATGATTTTATTGGTTATAGTGTATTATTGGTTATTGAACAGTCAAATGCACGCGAATTCATGATCATAATGTAATCTCACTTATCGATGCATTAATTTTATATTACGGGTTGATAAGTTAGATTACTACGACCAAGAAAGATTCTTCATAAACTGAAGTATCGCTGTTCAACGTGAACGCGTGATTAATTGAAGCGTCACAAAAATTCAAAATGTGACAATTCCAATTGCAAACGATAAAAAATCAACGATAAAAATGTTGCATATATTCGTTTTTTGCAGAGTTAATATTTACCGCATATTTCTCTCTTCTTTTCTCTTTTCTTTGCCTTACGAGAAATGTTCCAGATAAATGTCATCCTAAAAAGGGCAGATTGCTTTCGATCGTTCTGAAAAGATCGGATTGTTTTGAACGTTCTGAAAAAAGCGGATTGCTTTAGATACCTTGAAAAAAAGGACGGAAGAAAAAATTTTTTTAAATGACTACCATCCATCATAATGCAGGCTTGCATCTCAACAAATTTCTTTGTACATTTTCCATAACATCCTCTTCGAAAACCCATACGATATATCGCAATTTTGTTTCTAGATCTTCTGCGTCTTCAGGAAGCGTTTTATAAATTAACTCCTTGCAATAGTCCCAGAAAAAGAAATCCATCAGAGATCTGGAAATCTTGCGAGCCAACGTATTAGCCCGTACCGTCATATCCATCATCTCGGAAACTGCTCGTTCAAATAAGCCGTCATAATTCTGGCGTTATGTGGCCGTCTTGCTGAAAAATTATTTTATTCCTCTCTAATAATGGAATATCTTTTAAAAAATCTGGCAAATTATTTCTTAAAGTTCGACGTGTGTTACGTTTAAAATATCTGGGAGAATAACGGGATCTATTTCAGTTTCCAATTCTCGTTCAGATATTAATCTTTCAACATATTTGAAAGTTCAATTGCAGATTTTTCTTACTCTATAAATGCATGTTGTGAGAATTTAATATTCCTTCTCGTATAAATAGCGGTTCGTCGCTAAATATTACGCGAGAAGGAAATCTGGGATCTCGATCTACTTTTCTTAAAAAGTTTTCGCAAAATCTCCTTCTTAGAAGATAATCTTCTTCTCTTAAACGTTGCACGAGGATGTAATGAAATGCATGCAATTTTTCTTTTTTCAATATCCTCTGCATAGTTGAATATGATAAATCATATTCTCGAGCAATAATCTGAATACTTGTTTCAGGTTTTTGTTCAAAAGCACGAATTATTCTTTCTGTATTCTGCAAATTTCTTGCGGCATGTCCTCTGCCAGTGTTTATTTGGGAGGACACTACCAAATTCACGCAATCTTCGGTCTTGAAATATGGTGGAAGCCAACGGATGTCTTTGTTGATGTGGATATAACGCTGGAATACCTCAGGGCTCAATTCTGGGTCCTAAACTTTTCAACATCTTTATTAATGATATTCCAAAATCTGCGAAGACACACTTGGCAATATATGCAGATGATACTGCAATATATACTCCTCTCGGAATCCAAACTTACTTATTATGCATCAGAGACATATTGATGCCATTGTCCAATTCTTTGGAAATTGAAAGATGACGATCAATTCTGAGAAAACGGAGGCCATATTCTTTACTCGTAAAAGAATTGCCTCTAAATCATTGGTAAAAGTGCTGAATTATCATATTTCATGGTCTAATATCTATCTCTGGACAGGTAAAATATCTTGATATTATGTTTGATTCAACTTTGCATTGATTATCCGTCATAGGTAAGCACATAATTTGTTCATATTGCACTAAACAATTATATCCTTTTATTAACCGAAAAAGAACGCTACAAGTTAAATATAAAATTCTTCTATATTTGTATGCTCACCCTGTCTTACTATGTCTCAGCTGCTTCACACTCTCAATTAGATAGAATTTAAGTAAAACAAAATAAATTTTTGAGAATAATCTTGGCTAGAATAATCAAAGCCTAGAAATACACTAATTACTGATTTGCATTCGATTTCGAGTGATGATTGATGTTGTCATTGCATATATGATATCCATGACTTATAATTTCCAACATAAAAACCCGCTTATCAGTACGTGAACTATGAAATAGAAAAACTTCTGTTCTACATAAAATGTAGAGTTCCTAAGTCTTTTGTCCCGCTGCATAGAAGATGATTTTGTATGGCTTGCTTTTGGTATGTTGATACCGCATTTCACATGACTGCTTTTGTGCGCAGTGCTTCTGTATGCTTGATTCACATTATCATGTTTAGGATTTTACAAATTTTCTCCTATGTTTGCTACTTTTGAAATAAATTGTCACTTCAAAAATTTTAATACCATGTACATATGAAATTTTCTAATGTCATATAGATCGCAAAGTATCTCATTATTGTAATATAAGGAACTCAATGTAAATAAACAAAAAAAAAATTCGTGAATCAATAATCCCTCGAGAAGCGAAGGACAATGATATATGGCATATTCAAATGAAGAATATTTCGATATAATAATGGCATTTGTCGAGAACAGCATTATCTAGCCGAAAGAAGATATGAGGAATTACAATATATCGACAAAGACATCCGTCTGCTTCCATCATATTTTAAGTAGCCCGAAGATTGCGCGAATCTGGTAGTGTCCTCTCAAATAAACACTGGCAGAGGATGTGCCGCAAAAAATTTACAGAATACAGAAAGAATAATACGTGCTTTGGAACAAAAACCAGAAACAAGTATTCAGATTATTGATCGAGAGCATGATTTATCATATTCAACTATATACAGAGGATATTGAAAGGAGAAAAATTGCATGCATTTCATTACATCCCCGTACATTTCAGAGTAGAAGATTATCATCTAAGAAGGAGATTTTGCGAAAACTTTTTAAGAAAAGTAGATCGAGATCTCAGATTTTCTTCTCGTGTAATATTTAGCGACAAATCGCTATTTACACGAGAAAGAATATTAAATTCTCATAACATGTATTTATGGAGTGAGGAAAATCTGAGAGTTACACGATTGAGGAACTTTCAAACACGTTGGAAGATTAATATCTGAGAATTATGGGAACTGAAATATTAGATCCCGTTATTCTCCTAGATATTTTAAACAGCGTAACACACGAACTTTAAGAAATAATTTGCCAGGTTTTTTTAGAAGATATTCCATTATTAGAGAGTAACAAAATAATTTTTCAGCAAGACAGCGCTGGGCCACATTACGCCAGAATTGTGACGGTTTATTTGAACGAGCAGGTTCCGAGATGGTGAATAGGACAATACATTGGCCTGCAAGATCTCCAGACCTCAATCCTCTGGATTTCTTTTTCTGGGGCTACTGCAAGGATTTAATTTATAAAACTTTCTGAAAACGCAGAAGATCTAGAAAAATTGCGATATGCCGTATGGGCTTTAGAGGATGTTATGTAAAATGTACAAAGAAATTTGTCGAGACGCATGCAAGCCTGCATTATGATGGATGGTGATCATTTAAAAAATGTTTTCTTCCGTCCTTTTCAAGATGTCTCTTCAAAGCAATCCGATTTTTTCAGAAATGATTTTTCGAACGATCGAAAGCAATCCGCTCTTTTTAGGACGACTAATTTATTTTAGGACGACATTTATCTAAAACATTTCTCGTAAGGCAAAGTGAAAAGAAAAAAGAAAGAGAAACGTGCGGTAAATATTCACTCTGCAAGAAACGAGTACATGCAACATTATTTTATCGTTGATCTTTTATCGTTTGCAATTGGAATTGTCACATTTTTAATTTTTGTGATGCTTCAATTGATCACGCATTCACGTTGAACAATATTTCATTTCATGAAGAATCTTTTTTGGTCGTAGTAACCTAAGTTATCAACCCGTAATATACATTTAATGCATTAAGTCGATAAGTGAGATTACACTATTATCATGTGAATTTGCGTGTCTGGACTGTTCAACCATAACAATAGAATCAGTGTGCGATTGCTTGCCACTGCTTGCTACATCGAGTAATATGTGTTGTGTAATAGTAACGTGTGTTTACACGCGATTTTCGATCACCAAACAATTAATCGAAAGTGATCGGTAGTGATCAATTAATAGATTTATTAATAAAGTCAATGGACTGCTTGCCACTGTCGAGTAACGCGTGTGTATGTGTAATAGTAACGTGTGGTTTTATATGCGGTTTTCGATTGTTAAACAATTAATCGACAGTGATCGATAGTGATTAATTAACAGATTTATTAGTAAAGTCAGTCGATTGCTTGCTATCGGGTAAACGCGTATTGTACATACATACGTTTCTTCGTAAATGTATGTTGTGTGACAAGAAGTGTTTCTTCGCATGGTTTTCGGTCGCTATTAAATAATTAATCGGCAGTGATTGATAGTGATTAATTCAATTTTTATTAATAAATTTCTCATTTTCTTAAACGAATGAGTATTGGATTGAGTAGGTGTACAGTTAGTGTTGTGCGTAATTATTTAAATTTATTAAAAGAAACACTTAATTGTTTGGAAGTCCACTTGGAATTCTATCACTTAGAAAATTTGTCGAAATTCCGGCCTTTCTTATGGAAATTTGGAATTATTAAATCATCTTGACATGGTAAATAAAAAAGTGACTAAGTGATTGATTGAGTGAGCGAGAGAATGAGTGGGTGAACGAGTGAGAGAGAGAGAGAAAGAGAGAGAAAGAGAGATAAAGAGAGAGAAAGAGAGAGAGAATCTTGCATTCCTAATTTGAGATGATATTTCTTTTTCAAAAATGTATTAATGTGTGTGCACGTACTATTGTGAAATCAAGTTGATCGTAGCAATCGTTTCGCGTAAGCATTCGCGTAAATTGTACAATAGCTCGTTCCCCATTACTACAAGATGGGAAATAATAGCATTCGAGAAATACAACACTATGATTCTTTTGAAAATATATTAAAATTTATAAAAACATATGCTATGAACATTTTTTTATATGCAACGTTCTGTTTAAAGTTGCGACTTTTGTTAAAACTTTTATTACAATTTTTATTTCTGATATTTAATTCATTTGTATAAATTGTATAATCTTCATTTATTTGTGTCATCATAAAATCATAAAATCTTCTCTCGAACTTTCATTCTATTTTAGCTATGTAAAGGATATATGTAGTCCCTGATATGTTAGTTCCTGACAATAAATGAATAGCAAAATGCGTTTTGTACAAAATTTCATTTTTTTTAAGTAGAGATGACGAAGTGTTTAATGTTGAAAGATTCATATTATAAGCTACTTTGAGAGTTCAGAAAGCATTTTCTTCATTGTTAATTTATTGTATATACTAAAAAAACATAGACATTTTCAAAGTGCATTATGTTTTTTAACTACAGACAAATAAAATGCATTTTTTAAACATTTTTAGCAATTGTTTAGCAATTTTGTTTAACATTTCACATTCTATTAATTGATATATTGTTATTTTCCATAAAGTGCGCAATTTTCTTGTGCGCAAAGTTTCTTTTTTTCTGTAAACTAAAAATTTCAGACAAAACGCATTTTGAAAGTCTGCTTCTCTTTAATAATTTAATTGACATTTTTGTTTTTCATAAACGTGTTCAATTTATTATGAAGATGAAAAAGAATAATCAATTGAGTTTCCGGGAAATAAATTCGATAAGAGGAAAAACAACACTATAATTTTAATCTTTTTTAAAGACATGTTTTTGGAAAGATGCTTAAGTTACAATATTTAACATCTAATATCATAAAAAAGAAAATCATTTTTGGTATGTGTGTGACAAAATAATTTCTTTAACCAGATTCCATAACTAACAAGTTGTAAGAACATTATCGAATTGATTATATTTAGGGATGCACCAAATCCGTTGTTGTAAGAACATTATCGAATTGATTATAATTAGGGATGCACCAAATCCGAAAAATATCTGGTATCTTGCATTATCCGACACATTTTTACCATCAAGTCGGATATCATTATATTGCCGGATGTAATATATCTTGTAATATATCGGTTTGAAATTTTATATTAAGTAGTTTGCGTTATTAAATGCAATTTTATTTTTTTCAGCTGAATTTCATAATTCATCCTTTCTCTTCTTTTTTTGTTTTTTTTTTACATTGGGAAAATAAAAAAAATTATCGTTATTTTTCTGTTACTTTTATTTATAAGACCCTCTTTTTTATAAGACATTTTTTAGATATCCGGCGAGATATTCGAGGAAATATTCGACATCCGATCGGATAATTCTATCGTATTTATCTGATCATATATTGGATATTCGATATCCGATGTACGATTCATGATCCAGTACATTCCTAATTAAAATATTAATAAAAAATGGCTATCCTTTATTTACTATGATAAACAATAAAAATTATTGAAGAGTTTTGAAGAAGGAAATTATTTTAGATGTATAACGGTTATATAATTTATGTAATGACAAGTCACTAATTGTTAAACAGTCCGATAAGAGCGTGGTCGCGATTACTCATGGCCAGTAAAAGCTGCACTTTTAACTTTTTTTATGCTGATAGGTGTCATCTTTGTACATGATGCGTTATTAGCCATAGTGTCAATTATCGTTTGATTCTTGGTAGAAAGAACCTATTTCAAAATGAGTCACTTACGCATCGCGCTTTGAAGCTGTATTTTTATGTACATATCCAACAGAACCGAAAATGTCAATCCGCTGCTGTCAAATACATGCAAAAATCGAAATCGTTCGTCCAAAAGTGATATAAATTGTAGTGTACAAGTGGTATAAGTAGTAGTGAGTACAACGTTATATTGAAACAAAAATGATGGATAATTTGCCAGAACGTGGCACAGTGTTTACTAATAAAGACATTAATAGAATTGTAAGTCTACTTGAAAGATATATTACGTTGTCGCTGCGTCAAGGAAGAACAATATGATTAAAAAAGAAAGATTTAGGAATGTCGATATCATAAGACGTTATCTTCGTGCTCATAGCATAAAGTAGCACAGTACAATAAAGAAGCTGATGCTAACGGAAAATACAATTCGTTTGGACAAAAAAAAATAAGAATCGCGATTGGAGCAAAATAATCTTTACGGACAAAATATCTTTTTGGGCACTTTCTAAAGAAAAGAAAACTTCGCGTGAGGCGGACATTCACTTTAAAACAATTGTCTGCCAAAATTCGATGCATTTGAAGATCCTTACCGCACGAATACGCTATCAATTAGTGAAAAGTATGCCTCGGAGATGCCAGTCCATTATAGACACTGGTGATTGTACATTATTAATACTATATAATTGCATTTTAATTATAATTCTATAGAATATAATTATTTAAATGTTAATAAATAAATTTTTTTTCTTTAAATTTTTTTTACAGATCAACCACACTTTTATCGGACAGACTGTATATATTTAAAATAAATTTTTATAAAACTGATGATAATCGGATTAAAGGTTGAAACGTTTGATTAGATTTTATTGTAATTTTTATTCTTTGTGACTGTATAGTTTCCCCTTAAAGCAAATCAAATGTTGACTTAAAAAACTTTTTGATATTGTACATAAATTAATTAAATCTTTTGTTTCATTGAACCATTATCATTTTTAATTGTTACAATTCATTCTTATAAATAATTTTTTTAAAATGTTAACTTTATTTCCAAATGTATTTGGGACTTTCAATGCTTTCGTCCACTATATTTTTATTTAGGATCTTTAGGGTATTAATATATTTTTTTATATTTAGATGGGCCTGCTCCACTATAGAACGAGGATATTCTTCAGTTGATGCTTATGAGTTAAGTGCCATAGCGTCATTTCACCATCCACAAGGTTTTGTGTATGGCTACATAAGGATGGTAATTTATTAAATGAAAATTTTATGTAAAAATTTTATATGAAAAGATACACGATTTTTTGAGACAATGTATAATTGTAGACGCAGCTTGTTTATAAAGATGGTAGCCAGAGTGAGACAATAATCGAAGTAAATTTACGACATCCCGGAAAGCATAATCGCAATACTGTAAGAAAATAAGATTTATCGAACATATATCTAACATTATGTTAATTTCGTTCAATTTTAGACCAGAAATCATAATTGGGCTATATACGTGAACCCTGTGGGTGTAGATGCCGCGGTGAAAATAAAGGATACGCGATGCGTAGCAGCAGGATACATATGGAATCCCTATTTTACACAACTAGCCGATCCATTGAACGTAAATATTATTAATTCATTGAAATATACTTTTTAATTTATCTAAAACACTTTTTATTTATATACACTTGCATTAATTCGGGTAAATGATGAAAATAACAGCCCCAGTTTCGTTAATCTTGATCTTAACATATATTTCAAATCGTGGCCTTGATTTTCAGAAGGTTTTATTCTGCGATCATGTTTTGTTCGAAAGTTATTAACAAGAAAGATTAAAAAAATAGCGTCTTATTGCTGCTATAATGTTAAAAACTACAATGTTAAGATTATTCCACAATTGGGGGTCCAATCTCTTTATGCGCCATTTACAAAAGTGGTGCGAAATTCTTTACCATGTCTGACTCATTTTACCACAGTTGGATAATGTTTGACAAAAATACAAAAATATATACTCGTACGGTCACGCATCCACTCCAGATTTTTACTGTACTTAAACTACAATATATCGTATCGGAACTAATTCTTCATGATGACACGTGAATACTTAATGTAAGATGGAAATTTATGCTTATACAAAAAAAATTAACAGATCAGTAACACCATCCACAGAAAGTACGACTGTTCAATTTGGGTATCCTGTCCCACACCCTCTATACCTTTCCTTAACTTTTCATCAGGCCTAACAAAACGTGCTAGTGGATGATTCCTCCTCCAACTCGGCTGAGTTCAGAGATAACTTAGACCACATAATAATGTGGACCCTTCTCTATTATAAACTTTTTTTCTTATATTTTCTCACTACACGTGCAATCATCAATACACATTAAACTTAAATGTCTTTAATAATTTTTGCAATATCGACTTCAATTTTTATTATAGTGGAACGAAGCTAATGTTCTAATAATTCATTCATCAACGTATTACGTTATTTAATGCATATTAAACTTCCCCAGATAGCAAAATGTTAACAGAATGTCGACAGACTGGAAGCAGATTTAATCATCAATCACAGAAGATGTTAGCAGACTGATCACAACTGATGTCGCATTCTGCTCCTGCCTTCTATTCTGCCGACAGAACCTGTTAACAATCTTTGCAAACAGACTGGCAGCAGAAATCAAATAGAATCTGCCGATAGAATCTAATAGCAGAATCTAATTGCGAGCAGAAACCGAACAGAGTGTGCTGACATAACTTAGCAGAAGATTGACAGTAGAAAAAGAGGAAGATCTGTCACTTTCATTTAAATTAACCTGGTTCCTTATAAGAAATTTTGCATACATTTATACATTTGAAAAGTAATAATAAAGTTTTCGCATAGGAGCAGAATGGATCCTTGTCTAGCTGCCCCCCCCCCCTCCTCCCATCGAAATAAAAAAACGAATAATTCAGAATTTGGAGCAATTTGTGAGTTTCTAAATCCGTAAAAAATTTTTTTCGGGCTTATATTGGTTAGCAGGAATCTTAATTTAAAAGTGGGGAGGGGGGGGGGCTGAGTGGACATCCACTCAGATCGCTTCTTAAAATTAACAATAAAAATCGTTCCTAGGCTCAGAATTAAGAACTTTATGAGCTCTTAAATCAGTGCTCTTTGGATTTTCAAGCTCTATCTCTTATTTCCAAAACAATCCCAAAACTAGTCTATACTCAAGAGATAAGTCATTGAAAATAGAACTATATCTAAAACTTTATTAATATGATTCTAGCACAAATCTAGTACAAAAATATATAATCTTTAATTTTTGAGCTGAACCCCTTAGCAGGAAAACCCTTGTTCTTTGTAAGAGGGAATTATGTTCCAGTATGAGAAAACAAATCATTTAATGATGGAAAATTATCTGTTTATTTAGAAGCTCGCGAAATACGCACAAACTGATTTTTAAACTGCAATCCTTTAGCAGGAAAAAACCACCTCCCAGCATTTTTCACGCAAAAGAGAACTATATTGTATGAGAAAATAAATTGTAACAATAATTATATTAGGACTCGAATTTTAAACAATACAAAAAGATAAATATAGTAGGCTAATGAGAATCAGCAACGATAAACGGCGCAATTTAGTGAACAATCAATAATCAGTTGTTAGAGAACACATCCATATTCAGATATATGAGTGATATACGTCGTACACAGGCGTGTGTTCTATTAAATTGTGTGATCTTTATACAATATTTGATTTTAATATTTCTACCTTTTAAGTTTTAAACGTGTTCAACAAACCTTCAATGCAACGCTTCATGTTCCGTGATGATTAAAAGCTGCATCTTTGTCAATTTGCGTGATTTAAACATTACGAATAATAATATTGTGGGAATTCTAACTCGGGAACTCCAAGGGAAATGCGGGACGCGGAAGATTCTTTGGAATATGACGGAGTGGCAGTAAGATCACAGATTTTGGAGACTGCAGTCACGTACAAGACAACAAAAAACATCACAAAAAAGAGAATATTGCCATGAACAAAAAACAATACAAAAAACAAATGATTGTAAAACGAAAAGTGTTACAATCGCCGATATATGTTCCAACCGTTTTTTGGTCAAGATATGGTGTAATGTAATTTTTCTAGAAACAACATTTATTAATTATTTTAAATGAATACGACCAAATTTCATAATTAATCGATTGAATGCCAACATCTGGCTGCTCGAAATCGATGATATTGCAAACGCAATGTCTTCCTTCCTTGAAAAGAGCCTCGATCATTTATCCTTTTTTTAGGAAAACAATCGAACATGTTTTTGCAATATGTTTCAAGATTAGTAGAAGTGTAAATGTAAGTAAAACTCGATATTGTATTTTCATAAATTTTTATGACGGTGGAGCGTTTTTTGAAGTACATTTTGAAAAGAGCGCATAATGCTTTGAAAGGAGGGAGTTACGGATGAAAATAAATTCAATTCTAGAAAGCCAGATTATAGTACGTTGAAATCTATGAGAGCGAACTTAACTACTGTTAGTAAATCTGTTAGTAAAGTTGTAAACATGGATCGAGATTTCAAGTAGAGCGCGATCTGTTGAAACGATCCCATCAAATTGCTATCTTGAAGGAGTGTTCGCGAGTGGATAGAAGAGTGCAATGAATTTATTAAACAACTTGAAGAATGCAATCAAGCATCTCAGAAATTGTCGTGGCCTCTCCACTGGATACAGACAATCTTTAATCACTACACTTGCATGACTCGAGAGTACAAAATTAGAAAAACGATTTTTGCATTTTGGTAATGATTATACGAGCATTAGCAATAACAGTGACAATAACATGGAAAGATCTTTTGTTTGGCAATCGATGATGAGAGAT
>Ga0157364_1003997_pt1 | contig 14550 bp, 9 predicted proteins | sample AttsexASBM2_FD_111476 | JGI IMG/M metagenome (GOLD analysis project Ga0157364, IMG submission 111476) | Fungus gardens microbial communities from leaf cutter ant in Ribeirão Preto, State of São Paulo, Brazil - Atta sexdens ASBM2 | ecosystem: Host-associated > Fungi > Mycelium > Unclassified ... | reverse complement strand
TATAGTGTTTATTTCCTTCTTGGATTTGGCCGGGAGAGGAGGAGGAGGTGGGGCTTTGTTAATCGTTACTGGGGTAGGTTTGGGAGCATCCTTCTTAGAATTGCCGTTGGTAAGAGGGATACATGGCGTGAATTTCGACGAAATTTTGTTCCTAAGCGTATTGGTTTTGTGGTCAGTAAATAGTGAATCCCACTTAGACCCGTATACAGATGAGATAAAGTTTCATATAGCGTCACCCATACCATCTTTGCCTTGTTGTTATCTACTTGTTTGCTCTGGATGTATTTAGCCAAGAAGTTGAGCGTGACTTTGATGTTATTTGCGTCCGATGCGAAATATTCAATGGAGCCATAAAGAGAAATGGGGTGGAATAATCCACTCCACAGTTCAGGCTCCGTAGGAGCATGGAGGTCATAAGGCAGTTGGACGTTTATGATGTCATCCTCGTGTGAATCGCAAGTAGGGTTGGCCTCATTGTTAATACCTGGGGCTCTCATGTTAGTCGTTGGATGAGTTACCTCGTCTACCCTTAATGCCTTTTCCTGCTCTGTCTTGTAAGACAGTTCAGGAATGTTGTTTTCCGTGATACCTGCTATGTTAGCATCATCAAGATCCATGTCCATTCGGTCATGGTATGGAGTGGATCGTCCAGAGGATGCCAATGATGGTTCTCTAGACGAATAGATAGAGGCTAAAGAGTTACGTTCTCGTACCTCAGGATTGTTAGTAAGAGTTCGTCCTAACTGAATGTCCATCCCTATGCTTGGATTAGAAGACATAGTTGGTAAAAGGTTTGGATCTGTTGGATTGGTCGTTGTTGAAGAGCTAAAAGTTGAAGAAAGGAATTTATTCGCTATATTTCCAATAGACGCTACTATTCAAGATGGTGGTAAGAGGAAGGAAGCAATGATGGTAAGTTTACTATTATTAATATAAATATACTAGTTATTTTCATAAATATTATAAATAAGTTTGTAAATAATATTTTAATAAAAATATATATATTATTATAAAATCTTAATCTAAATTAATATTTAATATTTTTAGTTTTTTTATAAATAATATTAATATTAATAGTATTTTATTTAATATTACTTTATTTTTTAATAAAATATTTTAAATTATAACTTGTTAAATAATATAAACTTGTTATAATTAAATTTAATATATAATTATTTAAAGTAAAATATATAATATTTAGTAAAAACTATTTAAAGTAAATTATTTTATGAAAAGTTTTTTTATTAAGTTTTCTTGTGTTTTTCTAATATAAAAGTTATTCTTTTATCTAACTTTAAAGATTTAAGATTATAATAAAATAAGTTATTTATTAAAAAAATTTATTCTTAAATTTTATTAAAATCTTTTTATTTATAGTTAAATTTTTTATACTTTATATTTTTTTTATTATTTAATTAAATTTTAAGATTTACCAAATTAATATAATAATTACTTTTAATAAAAATATTTATATAAAAGTTTTAAATAAAATATAAAAGTTAAAATTAAAAAGTTATTTTTTGTAAATAACTACTTTTATATTTAGAAAAAATAATATTGCTTATTTTTATATATATTAATAATATAACAGTTAATAATTTAAATATTACAAATAAATTATTTATTAGTTGTAATACTTAAACTTAATTTAAAAGTTTAATATAAAAAAATAATAATAATAAAACTAATTGTAAAAATATAAGCTAAAAATGTTTTATTTATTTTAATTAATTAGTTTATATTTATTAAGTTTTTATATACTTTGATATATAAAATATATTTTTAGTTTTAATATATTTTATTTTTTAAAAACTAAATTAAATATTTAATTTATAATTAGTTTTATAACTTAATTTTGAATTATTACAAAAAATATAATTTAAAACTTAACTTTTTATAAATAACAACTATAATTATTTATATTAATAATTAAAAATATATTAAGTAAAGTAAAATTAACTTATAACAAAAAAATACTTGTAAATATATTTATTAAATTTTGAATTTTTTTTAAATTAACAATTTATTACATAATGTGTAGTAGCAAACTATCTTTGTAACTATACACAAAGTCTATAAACATTGTTTATAAAAGTAAAAGCTTTTGAATTAACATTTAAAAACATGATAAAATGACTAAACAAATATTTTTTAGAATTTCAATATTCATTGTATTTTATATATTTATAAAATATGTGTTTTCTTGTTTTGATAAGATAAAATTTATAAAGATATTTAAAATCTTTATTAGAAAAAAATTATAAACAATATTTACTTATTAGAGTATAATTTGTAATAATTCTTATAGCTCAAGTATATAATAAGTTAAAATGATTAAAAAATTAAAACTATAAATTTCTTTTAATATAAGATAGTTTAATATCTTTAAAGTTATAATTGACAAGATCAAAAAAGTGTTTATTTTTTTATTTAATACTTGGAATATTATTTTTCACAAATTAATAATATTATTACTATCAAATTTTTTACAATAATTTCAACTTGAAAGTATAAGCTAAGAATTGAATAATTTTGAATTTTTGTTAACAAATCTATAAAGTCTTTACTTAAGTCAGCTAGAGTATTTCCAAAATTCAATAGAATTTCCTTAGTCTATAATAAAAAATTATCAAAGTTTACTAAAAATAGCTGTTATATAAATTTGATATGAATAGATTTTATTATTGAATATCTTTTTAGCTATATAAATGAAATTAATGACAACAATAATTTTGAAAATGTTTTCTTTACTATATACCTGACTAATACTACATTTTATAATAAAGAGTTCTGCTTTTATACTAGTAATGAAAGCTACATAGTAAATTACTTGTAAATTTTTGAAAATAGAACTTAATGAGAATAAGGCTAGCAATAACTTTAAAACCATCTATAGATGATGTTCTAAAAACTCCTAGTATTTAAATAACAGCTTTTCTCTGTATTTTTTTCATAAAATATTATAGAACCATAGCTGAAACCCGTAAAGTACAATGGATAAAACACAGTATTTGTATAGAAGACATTTTTGGATTAGATTGATTCCTCATGACAAATTCCTAAGAAGTTTCATGCATTTGACCATAAAAATAACTTTATTCAAATAAAAGTCAATATACTAATAAAATGTAAGCTTTTAGTCAAATATAAATCCTAGGTATTTTTATAAGCTTTTAAAACAAAGAATTGGTTCTTTAATTGACAAAAAGTCAAGAGAAAAAAGATTGAATGTTCTATGAAATCTATTAAAATAAAATGTTTTAGTTTTTAAATACTTGATATTAAATCCAAATTTAATAAAAAGTCTAAATAATATATTATAACTACAAAAAAGTTGTGAGTTCGAAATGTCAATCAACTTGTTCTGAGAGATAATAAGATTGTTATTAATAAAAGAAATGAAAGAGACAAGAATGTTTAGATTTTTTAAATGCTTTTCTAGAATATATAAAAGTGAGAAAAGATAAAAAGTAGACAAAATAGATGAGAGAACAGATTCTTGGCCAACTCCAACATTTACTTTATATATTAGAAAGAAAAAGTTATTCTACATATAATTGGTTTTTCTTCTGACTAGAAAATCCGCAAAGAATAAGATGACTTTAAGATCAAAGATAAAAATGAGAAGGCAATGGTTGAGGAACAGGAAAAACTAAGTGATGTTGAATGCTAGGATGCTCATAATCTTGTTCTTAACCTAGTCTAATTAAATTACATAGGTGAGGGTAATATTTCTTATGATGTGAAATTGAAGTTTTTTGGCAATAACTTTCTTAATAAGTTTACCAATAGTATTGAAGAAAACGATAGAGTGAAAGAATTTAGAATAATTGTATGTCAGCTTATTTAGCTTAGATATAATTACTATAGAAAAATGCTTGAAGTGACTGAGCCAATATCCTAAATTAATGCACACCTCAGCGATGTTAATAATGTGAAATAGGCATATATCCTGTTTGAAAATAGTTTTGAGATGTTACTATGTAAGCTTGTCAGGATCAGATGGTGAAAAGCTATTACACTTGATTAATGCCCATCTAAACTTTTCTTTCGAGAACAAGACCTAAGTAGTAGTTATTTTGGATCCTATTTCATTAAAAACATTAGTATCAACTTGATGATGGAGAGTGGTGTTAAATGTAACATGAAGAGCTTCCATAAGCTTTCCAAGGTAAGACATGGTTGGTCTTCATACTTAATGGCCTTAATAGTAGGTAACTTTTGTTTGTTGATCCAGTTTATCAATTCCTATGGACTACAACTCTTGTTTACAACTTCTTGGATCTTCATGTTGAAAAAAAATCTCTTGGTGTTCTTAATAACTATCTTGAATTTCTTCCAGTTATCCAAACTTCTTGACATCCTGTAATTATTAAGGGATTTGCTACACTCTTCTGTTTACCACTATTTGGAGTGCTTTGTAATTCTTGTTTGTTTCGTATTTTTGTTCCATGTTTGGTTAACTAGTGAATCAAGATTGTTGATTGTATTTTTAAGACACTCCTTATTGGTGATGTTGGATATATCTAGGTTTTTGAAAATCGAAATGACCTCTTCAACAAATGTGATTTCTTATTCACTATTTTGTTAAATTGATAATTTTGAGGTATTAACAACTTCATCGACGATAGATATAGTGATGAAGAGAAGTTTATAGTCAGAAGTAAGACGCCAATTCAGATGAATGAAATGCTGGTTGATGTTGTTTAACCCATATCAAAGGAACATAAGGTCAATGGTTGAGTTTGATTCTCTTGCCATGTTAAAATACCTGGTGAAACAAGAATTAATAGGAGACAAGAGAGCTAAATTAAAAGAGTCTGCAATAATCAAAAAATCATCACTGATAGATGAATGATGGGGAAAAGAAGTGTTCTATAAGGAATCTCTAATGTTGAAGTCCCCTGTCATGACAAGAACATTATCGATATTGATCTCAATATCTTTAAAATACTTTAAGGCCAAGTGGAACGAATTCAAATAAATGTTAATGATAAAATAATATATGTGGTCGTTAATAAATGACATGAGAAGAATGTCTATGTGGCTGATAATGTCAGATCATAAAGAAAAACAAAGAAATATGAGATAAATATTAATATATGCTGTAACTCTGGGAGAAGTCGATCTGTTCATAGGAGTATCAGTGAAAAGCAGCCAATTAAGATGATGAACAGTTCCTATGAAGTCTTTACCTTCACAATTCAATGTACTGGAAACTTTATGAATAATAGACCAAAGAGGTTCTTAGATAAGAACTATGTTGAAGTGTAACTAGATCTCGAGAATAATGTTGATGATGAGATAGTTCTTACAAATGTTTTGTAAAAAAATCTTAAAGTTTTTCAAAATCATATTTTCTGTTTGCTACTCTTTGTAGAGCAAATTGACTTAATCCTATTTTCACAAATCTCAGCATATTTCTTTGTTGCCATTCTTTATTGAATTGGTGTCTCCAAAAAAGGCATTAGTTGGAGTCAGCTTAATAGTCCCTCTAATAATTAGAATACTTAAAAGAGTGTGGATATAATTTGCCTTTCTTTGTCTTAAGGCGAGAAGGATTTGTCTTCTTATTAACCTTGCAACACCATCCAAATTTATGGTAGTTTTCAGATTTGTAGAGGCCATTACACTTAACACACTTGGAACCTTAGATTCTGCAAGAAAAAGTTACATGACCCCACTTCCAGCAATTCTTACATTAGAGTACATCTAAGTTCATGTTAGCATCTCTAACTGTGGCAATATACTTGCCGACATTGAAGCAGTGATTGATTAGACACTTAGCTTTGCTTTTATTCTAAACATCCCATATATCTATCCATATAATAGACATGTCCGACTTGGGCAATACTTTGATAATTCTTGGTTTTGATATAAGTTTAATGTCACCAAAGATCTGATTTTGCTTAAGAATCGCTTCTAAATTGCTTAAGTTGAGATGTTCCTGGGATTTGCCATTTGGATAGTATGGAATACTTATGATCTTAAAGTATGATTTCGATTGAGGGAGTTGAGGCTCTTTAACTTATAGCTCATTAATGTCCTTGGATTTCTTCACATATTGACTAATGATTTGAAGGTCCAATTGAAGAGCAACCTTATTAGTGACGATCGATAAGCCAACAGAGTCGGGCTTGATGTAATTTACCACAACTTCCAATTTAGCATTCCTGAGAAGCCTGTTGATGTTAACAACATGAGCCACAGAGTTTTTCATAAAAGCATTATTGTTATTATTGCTTATAAAAATGATTATTTGTTTCCTTGATAGTTCTTTCATAGTCATTTGAATACAAGGCTTAGGCTTCTAGTTACCTTTAACAATGTTGTTTACTTGATCAATTATCTTGAGTATTTTGGAGGTGTTAGCTGACTGTTTCAAAGTCTAAGCATAAGATTTAGTTAGCTTCTTGGATTTCATCATAGGCTTACTACCTTGGAAATATTTTGAAATAATGTTGACTTCATTCTTGGATTTAGCTGGGAATAAGGATAGAGAAGGAGCTTTTTCGATAGAGATAGAGACTGGTTTAGTAACTTCCTTGTTATTCTTGTTCATGTTAGATGCAACTCTTGGGATGAACTTGGAAGAAATTTTTGATCTGAGTATAGTAGATTTATTGCCTGTGAAGAGAATATCCCACTTAGCCTTATAGACCAATAAGATGAAATTCCATATCAAAGTTGTTAAGTTTATTAGTCTTACTACTGTTAACCTGTTTATTAGAAATATACTTTACCATGAAGTTCAAAGAATCTTTGATGTTTTTTAAATTCAAAACAAAGTGTTTGATTAATCCATAAAGTGAAATAGGGTGGAAAAAACCACTCCAAAGGTCTGGCTCAATAGAAGCTTGAGAATTGTATATTTATGACACTTTCCTTATGTATACTATATATTGTGAAGGTCTCATTGTTATTGTCCGTAGTCTTCGTGATGTTTTGCTGGTTAGCCACCTTGCTGACACAGAAAGCTTTCTTTTACTCTGTTTTATAAGACAATTCAGGAGATACATCAACTAGATTGTCATTGTTGTTTGTATTGTTGGTAGTCATTCTTTCATAGTAAACTACTGATGACTTAGTAAAAGACATTGAAACGTTCTTAGAAATACTTTTATTGGAAAAGAGAGTTCTATCTCTTAATTCATCGACATTGTTAAAAGCTAGTTTTGATTGAATGTTTATTCTCATGTTGTAAGAAAGTATGGTTAGTAATAACAATATTTGAAAATAATTCATTGTAAAAATATTAGAGTTTTAACAAGAAAAAAACAGTTTATTCGCTATATTTCCAATAGATACTATTATGTAAGATGATAATAAAAAAAGAAAAGCAATAATTAAATTTTAAATTCAACTAAAATAATATTTTATTAAAAAAAAGTATTACTTATTATTTTTATTTAGTTATTATATTTTTTTAAATTTATTTTATGGTTAAACTATATTAAAACTAGTTTTTTTCTTTTTAATTTTAGTTATATAAATAAATAATTTTATCTGAATATTTATTCTATAATTTCTTATTAAATATTTTAAGCTTAATAAGAACTAATTATAAAGTTTTAAAAGTAAACAAAATTTTATATAAGTATTTTACAATAAACAAATTTTAGATCTAAATATTTATTTAAAAATTTTCTTTATTAATTATTTTTATTAATATTTAGTTATTAATATATTTAAGTAAATATAAAACTTTTTTTAGTAAAAATATAATAATTCTATAATTTAGTTAAAATTAATTTAATTAATAAGATTAAATATTTTTTTTATATTTTTTTAAAACAAAATTAAAATTAACTATATTATAATATAAATTTTTTTTTGTTATTTTTAAATAAGTTATATTAGGATTTTTAATAGCAAATTAAATATTAGATTATATTTGTATTGTAAATAAAAGTAAGCTAACTAAGAATAAGTAATATATATTCTTTATATAGTTTTTATATATTTGTTTCTTATTATTGGTTTTTAAATACTAAGATAATATAAGATTATATTTTACTAGTAAAAATATAAAAATAATATTAATATCTTATATATTAAACTAAATAAAAATTTAATAAATATAAACTAACTAATTAAAATAAATAAGTTAATTTATATAATTTTAAGTATATTAAACATGTACTTTAGTTTATTAAGATTAGTAATCTTAAAAAAATTATTTTTAAATATTAAAATTAAAAATAATAGACTTAATTTTTATTTTTTTTTCTTTTAAGTTTTATTATAAATTCAAAGACAAATTATATAACAAAATTATCCAAGTTATATATTCATATAATATAATAAAACAATATTAAAATAAATATATAATTATTTAGAGTAAAATTGAAAAAATGTAGTAAACTATTATTAGTTTGTATATAAGATAAAAAGTTGTATTAAGAATTTTATCAAGTTCTCTTATATTACTTAATATAAAAAAGTGTGTTTTTTATTTTATACAATGTTTAAGTTATAACATCTACTTAGTCTATATAGTTATATAATACTATCACAGTTATACTATCATATAATTACATATTATAATAAAAAACAATGAAAGATTTTGAAAGAAGTAATATTATACAATATATTATATTGTTAAATGTGGTTTATACTAAAAGTAAAAGTCTACAATATTATTAAAATTGTAGAAAATAAACTTTGTTTCTTTTTATTTTATTTTTGATTTATTTTTTACCTTTTCTATTTTTAAAACTCTAGGGTTAGGATTAGAAATAATCAGTCACATCAGTCACATCTAATGATATAGTTATAAAATAGGGTGTATAGTAGTTAACATGAACTGTCTGTAGAAGTATATAAGATAGACTATTTTGTAAAGAGCTCTTTATCGAGTTCTCTTGTGTTTACTCTAATACAAAAGTTTGATCTTTTACCTCACTTTAAAGGTTTAAGTTCATAACAAATATGAACTTGTAAAATGACACTTGGCTTCAGCTTATATGCTGCATTATTTATCTGCTATATGGTTACAACTTTAGATAATAAAAAGTCTGAAATAAGAATAAGTATCGATTAAGTGTGTTATCATTGAATACTAGAGATCAAGTTCAATAAGAAGTTATTTTCATTGATTATTAGACTAGTAAATTACAGTGTAATTACTAGTTTTATATATAAGTTTCTACTATAAGAGATGTTTGAATTTAGTATTGAAATACTAACAGAAATAACTTCATCATAGAAGACTGAGTCAAATAGAAGTATCTCTACTATGGAAAGTGAGCTTGTATAATTAGGAGATAATATCACTGTGGAAATATAATTTCTAGATGAATAAACTTATATATAACATATATACATATTAACTTTAAGGCAAACACATAGTTATTAAAAGTAGGCTAAAGTAATAAAATATGGTAGTAGTCTTAGATATATAAGGTAAATAATTCTGTATAGAGTTCTTTATCAAATTCTCTTATATAAACTTTATACAAAATTCTTTCTTTTAACCAGTTTTAAGATCTTAAGTTTACAATAGTTATTATATTGAATATAAGAGTTTTTTCTAGTCTTAATAATACAATAGCAAAAATTTAGAAAAGATTCAATATAATCTGACATAGTAATATATTCATTTCACTTCTTTGTATAGAGCTCTTAGTAATAGTAGTAAACATTAATACTTTAACACTAGATGATGTGGATATTATTAAAAATAATCTTATATTTTCTTTGAAGTTGAAATATTTGTAATATATTTATACTATTCAAACTTGATAACATTTTTTATTAAGCTCATAATAACACTATCAAATCACAACTAATCAAAATAGTCCTCTCTTAACTTCAACTAATTTCTATACTCAATTAAAGACATTGAGTAAGAGAGATTCAATTAGAGTTTTCAGACTTGAAGAGCAACTTTCATATTATTAGCCCAAACATGATAGTTTTTACTATTTAACTTTGAAAATCAAAATATCTTAAATGTTAACTTGTTATCAAGATGTCAGGCGTGGTTTACACTGGAGTGAAAGTCTGCAGAATGAATTCAGAGATAGGCAAACTTGTAAAACGACCTTAGCTTCAGCTTATGTGCTATACTGTCTATCTGCTACATGGTCGCAACTTCAGATGATAGGAAGAAGTCCAAGATGGAAATGAGTGCTGATTGGTATGTCGTTATTGAACACCAGAGATCAAGTTCAATAAGAGTTATCTTCGTTGATTATCAGACTAGTAAATTACAATGTAACTACTAGTCTTATATACAAACAAAAAATATAGGAAATACTCAGAGTTTCAGTAGTAATATCCCTATTACTCTGAGTGGAGGTTTTAGTGTTGAGACACTAATAGGAACAATTCCATCATAGAAGACTGAGTTGAATAGAAGTATCTCTGCTATGGAAGACAGAATATTTGGAAGATTGCAGCATCATTATAAGATGTATTGCAAAAAAGGTGACCACCATAGAAAACAGACTTATATGTTTTGGAGATGACTTCACTGTGGGAATATAGTTTCCGGATGAGTGGACTTGCATATGACACAAGACTTATAACCTAATGAGAATTGATTATAAATAATGCAGTAATATTGTAGACATAACAAATATATGCAAGTAATCTCTAGAATTCAATATAAGATGCTATATTTAGAAACTAGATACTTATAATAGATATAGCACTCACTTAGAATTCAGTATAAGATATTAAAGGTTCTAAAAGCAGATAAGACTTTATATAAGTACTCTATAATAAATTCTAGGTCTAAATATTTATGAAGGGATTTATTCTATTAATTGTCTCTATATAAATATCTATACTTAATTACTCACTTTCAACATATAGTTGCCAATAGGACATATTATGACATCAATATAAATCATTTCTTAACAAAGCTCTCTATATATATTAGATATCTTCAAAACTAAACAAGACATAGCTGCTCTAAGCAAATTCCTTAAAAGATCAGTATATTCACCAAGAATAGAACAGGCTTATCTAGATGAAAGCCACCCACTATTGAAGACCTCGTTTCTACTGAACATGATCCTAAGGGCTAAGAATGCCCTCTAGACTAACACACTACATCAAGTCACATTTACTATTTTTTTACCATGTCTTTTATGCTCTTTATAATTATGCTAATATTTCTTTTCTAGTTTATGTCTATTATTTACTACCATTGGTCTTTGCTCATTCTTACAGCCAATATTACTAACCTGACTTATTTCTAACATTTCTCTCAACCAGACATCTCTATATTTTATCTCTGAATTATTATTATTTTATCTTATAAATGTAGATACCATCCTACTGAGAGAGTATAATTACTTGGAACACTCACCGTGTCTTAGTACTAGTTTAGTATGCTTGTTACAATATTGAAAATAGGAATAAACAACCAATGTAGGTCATATGAGGTAGTAGTTGTTATTGTTGTTTATTTCTATTTTCTATATTATAACAAACAAACTAGTACTAAGACACAGTGGGTATTCAAAGTAATTACACCTCTCTACAGTGTAATATCTATATTTCTAAAATAAAATCAAATAGTCATTTAAAGATATGATATGGAGATTTCTGGTTGAGGAGAATGTTAGAGCAGGTCAGGTTAGTAATGTTGGCTGTAGAAGTGAGCACAGGCCAGTAGTAGTGAATAATCATAAACTAAAAGAAAATTATAGAAGAGAGTACAAGAGCATGATAAGGGAGTGGTAGTTGTGGCTTGATGTGATATGTTAGTTCCAAGACTATTCTTAGTCATTGTTAGAGTCTTCCATAGTAGGTGGCTTCCATCTGGGTAAACTTGTCCCACTCTTGGTGAATGCACCTGATCTCTTGAGGAATTTGCTTAGGGTAGCTATGCCTTGTTTTGTTCTAAGGATATTTATGGAGTTTAAGACATTGTGAAGGATTTGGTGGTAGTTCTCATATTGGGGGCATGTGTTGATGATATACTTACATGTTTGTATTTCTTCTCTACAAGAGCAGGATATGCTTTCTAAAGGAACTGTGGATCAGTAGTAGTCTCCAAAGTAGCCATGACCTATTCTGTATTGAATAAGGTGGCCAAAGATTTCTCTTTGATTATGCAAGGCTTTAAAATAGGAGATAGGTTGAAGAGATGGAGAAATACGGTTTGCAGAGCTATATCATCTGTTTTGAGATTGATTTCTCTATATCCATTTTCATTTGATAAGCATATATTCATGTGCTCAGTGGCTTGCTAAAGTGGTTATAGTATTAAATTGGCTCTGGAGTTTTGCAGCTTCTTTCGCTAATTTATCAGCTTTTTTATTTCCTCTGATTTTAGTATAGTCAGGAGACTAGGAGATAGAGAGATGGTGGTACAGTAAGGAGTCAAGCCATCTGAGAGCCTTTTGATAGAAGATATATGCTATAAGCTGGCCTTGTCAGAGCTTAGAATTAGCGGCTGTAGATATGGCTAAGATGTTGTCAGTATATAATTGAATATGGTAAACTTCAGGATGTTTATATGCAAAGAAGATAGATTCTGATAGTCCAGTTACAAGTCCTATGAGCTCTGCATCGTAAACTTCAGCCAAGCCCCCAAAGCCAAGTTTTCAGTGAAAGACTTCTCTTCCCTGGTGGTATTCTACTACTGCTGATCTAACTCGGTGGAATCGGTTGAGAAAAGATATTTGGGAGCCATCCGAGTAGATAAGGAGTGTTTCTGGGTAGTATTGTGCTTGGTTGACAAAACTGTTGTGACAAGCCATTACTTTGTCTTTATTAGTAGTAGATTGGTGAATTGTAAAGCGTTTTTCATAGTCCAGCTATGTTTTTTGCTATGGGGGGAAAAGAAAGAGAAAAATGTGTTCATGGGCTAGAAAGATGAATGTGGCTATTTTTTGTAGTTGTGTTGGTTTGGACCTGCAGTTGTGTTTTGTAGAAAGAGGAGGAGGATTTGAGGGGCTCTGTCCATCATGCCAGTTATCTGATAGTTGTTAGAGGATAGAATTATTAGTACTAAGTTTGTTAAAGCAGATAGTAGTATGTCTGGTAAGAGAGTCCAGATATAGGCTGAGAAGGGTGATAGATGCTTCTAGTTCTAGTGTATGAGTGGAGGTGGTGCAGAAGGCTGCATATATTAGATGGAATGCTCTATTTTGGACTTTGTTCAGTATTTGAATATATTTTTGTTTGCCTATCTACCAGGCAGCATTAACATAGATGATAATAGAGAGAATATATGTACAGTAAAGGAGGTGGAGGTGGTAGTAGTGTGATAAGCCCTGAATAGTATTTGCTAATATTGAAATGCATACAACAGTGCTCTCAGCCTTCATTGTCATTTTGGTGACATAATAGTTGTAAAGAAGTTTGTGGTCAAAGTGGACCTCTAGCCAGCAGATTGTTAAGCCTACTAATATTGTGGAGATAGTGCCATCACAGTTGGTGAGATTGATGTGAGGTGATATTTTGTCTTTTTTTCTCTGAGTATAGTGTATCAGTTTTCTTTTATCCTTATCTGGGAAGAGTCCAGCTGAGTGTAGCCATTGGTCTACCAATTGATAGGCCTTAGCAAGTATATAGTTGTTGGTATCTAATGACTAAGAGGAAACAGTGAGCTTCCCATCATTTACATATATAAGAATGGAGGCATAGGTAAGATAGTTACAGGCATGGTTTTCTGGAATCTTGATAGGATTGGTTGGTGTTTCAAAAATGTCGAGTAGGCCTGCTGAGTGAAAGAAAACAAGAATAGGAGAGATAGGAAATTCTAGATCCTTGTGGAATACCATTTTTGACTGGTTTCATTTCTCCTTGGTTACCATCAAGGCATATTGCTGTCTCTCAGTCGGAGAGAAAGTTTGCTGTCCACTTTACTAGTTCAAGAAGAATACAGCGTTTTTTCATCTCATTGAGAAGATGTTCATAGTTGACAAAGTCAAAATAACCTTTGATATCAAAGGTTAGTGCAGAAGTGGCTAGGCCATGGTTCTATGAGTTGTGAATATCATGCACAAAGGTAAGAATAGCATCTGAAGTGGAGGAGTTAGCTCTACCTCCGAATTGGGAACCTGAGATGAGGTTGTATCAGCCTGTAAGATAAGTCAGTCTGCAAGCTACTACTTTCTCAAGTAGCTTGCCCATGCACTCAAGGAGTGTGATGAGGCGGTATGCTCTAGGTTGGGTATAGACGCGAGGCAGTAGTTAGTTAGTCAGTCTCAGTTTGGTCACTAATAAACTTCGTCTTTCCAAACACAGGTCTGTAGAGGTTTCATAACACAACTCACACGTGTCTATTCAATTGTCCACAATAAGCCTAGGAAAACCAACATTTCCTCCCTATGTCCAGAATTTCTGCACAGAAGATCTTGCCCTGAAGGTGCAGCGTTGTTCGCTGGTATACCAAGACTGAAACAAATCGCAAATCAACACACATCGCAAACACGTGCCGCATCAACAATGATAACAACTTCAAATTTTTCGGTTCCAGTTTGCAAGGCGTAGGATAGCATGTAATTTCTGCCAATCAATCCCCTCAAAGCAAGCCTTACTGTCAGTAATTATGACTGTATCATAGATCCACGCAGTACGTCATAC
>Ga0157364_1003996_pt1 | contig 14550 bp, 7 predicted proteins | sample AttsexASBM2_FD_111476 | JGI IMG/M metagenome (GOLD analysis project Ga0157364, IMG submission 111476) | Fungus gardens microbial communities from leaf cutter ant in Ribeirão Preto, State of São Paulo, Brazil - Atta sexdens ASBM2 | ecosystem: Host-associated > Fungi > Mycelium > Unclassified ... | reverse complement strand
TGCGTGCGTGTGCGCGCATGTGAGTTTTGTAATTTTTACATATAGAAAATTACGAGTTGAAAAAAATGAAAAATTTTGTTTTCACTTTGTAGGTTTGTAGCATGAAAGCTAAAAAAATTTGAGAAAATTTTCAATTTCTCTAAAAACTTAAAGCTTTCCCTACAAAATCGTTTTTTTTTTAAATGTTCCTACGATTTTTTGTTACTAAGTTGCAAATTAAATAAAATGAATTGACTTTGATTGCTCATAACTTTATCAAAACTATTACAATTTAAAAAAAATAGATTCTCCCATTAGATAGAGTAAGATTTACATTTTATTTTATTTTTAACAAAAATAGCAGCTGTTTGAAGTTTGAATAATAATAAATCGGGCACGTACTTTTGCACTGATCCAATAGTTTAGCTTCAACTACTTTTAAGAAGATGCAAAGTATAAAATTATTTAAAAAATGAAAATCCATTGAAGAATGAAATCTTGTATTCAGAAAGATTTTCTGCTTAATGCTTTTGTAGCTTATGAAGCTGTTTGAATATTATTTTGAAAGATATATACGAGACAGCTGGAAGTGCGAGCATCTCGGTGGCAATCCTGTTTCGATATAATCTATACGACATTAATCTTGCACCGTTATTACTTCGCGTACGTCGACCTTTATTGTCTCCGAAACTGTGCGCTCAATCTTCGCACTTCCGCGATTGGCTGCCTCATATATTTTATCACACCGTCACTTGTCCCAACTGAACTCGCACATTACTCGATCCCGCGAAGATTAAGAAGAAGATATTCGCGATTCAAAGTATACATTTGTACAGTTTCATACGCTTTACGGTTATTTTCATTACGCGCGATAATGGAGAAGAGAGATGACATTGAAATATTCTCGTCGCTGTGGTGAATCGCAGTTTCTAATGAGTGATACTTCGCATTTGAGCAACACCTAAGTCGTATTCATCAGAGCGACAGTCAAGGAGCGAAACCGCTAAGTTGCGCATACTTAGGTTGTTTTATTTTGTGAAACGGAATAGAAACGTACAAGTTATTCGACGATCTCAAATACTGTAGAACGTAAATATATCGCGTCCAAAGGTCTAACAGGATTAGTGTGATATCCTTGGCGGAATTTTGCTATTACGTTTTTGAATTACCTATTTGTTACGCTTAAATATCTCCGATTACTGTGCATGTTTGTGAATTAATTACAGCAGAAAGCGTGTGTACAAAGTTTGAATAACATGAAATTTAATCTGGCGCACGCGTCGTCATTATATAAACTTTTGCTAGCAAAGTATTAATAAGGTATTATATTGCGTCGATTTCAATGGGCACATTTTATGCGCTATGATTATCGATTTTACACGCTTAACGGGTGTCTGTCATTGCTAATATTTCCGTATACGATTTAAAAGTACCTGACCGATGAAAGTGAAGTTTCTCCTTTCTGAACAAGTTTTTAAAAATATATATTCAAAGCTGAATATTTTCCTTCTCTCTCTTTGTGTACACATTATGTCGTATAATTATCCATTCTCCACACTCGCCACCACACCTATCGCGATTCGAAAAAACTTGAGACCTACAGTTGGGATGCATTTCTCTCAACAAGTTTACCGGACACGTTGCACCTAATTATCCATTTTCCATACCTACATCTATTTCCGCCGTTGCATTTCATGCAAGGATGCGAAAATTCTTGTTGAGGTCACCTGCAGCTTCATATTAATTTTACTGAACGCAACCCTAGCGTAATTATCGATTTTCCTCGCTCGATCTGATGATTATCGAGGGACACATGTATGCCGACCTCGCGTTCGCAGGTGTCGGTTTGTTCGTCGGGATCGATGCTTGGTCGTGCATTAACCCTACGGGGACGTGGAAACGACTCATTTACAAACTCGAGGGGAATTCCGATATCGACGGTGATGATTACCGTAATCAGTCTTTGTTCCGAACGGGAAATAATTCGTCGCCATCTTGCCGCATCATTCAATGCGACAAACGTAATTTTTCTGTGCAAACGAGTTCATTAGGAGAACTGTATTTATCAACATAACCTACCGTTATATTGATGCACCTTCGACCGTTCTTTCTCGTTGCATGTTACAATTTTTATTGCTGTTTATACCTCGCGTGCGTCTCTCGCTCTTAATTGACAATTGTTGCATGTTGCTCATTTTTAGTACCGGCTTTAATATTGGCTTGCAAGAATATTATAAATTATGATGAATTTTAGATTGTTATTTTGTGTGAAATTTATTAATTCGTTAACTGTACTGAAATATCACGGATTTGCTATTAATTTGGCTGCGCATTTCTCAATCAATTTGAGAAATTGATTTTGTATTATTGAAAAAATTTGATAAATTTCTTCGTTTTTCATTATAATTAAAAATCTGATTTAAGCTTAATAAATTGAAAAAATTTTTTTGCCAAGACGAAGCGTACACAACATGGAAATTTAACCTTAACATCGTCCACCCTTTGGTATTTAAAACGATCGGTGAATTAATATCGAGACACGTGGAATTCGCATTTCGACGGCTAAATGGAATCTTCTGCCTTGCGTGACCTTTTCGAAACGCATATCCGTGAGTGTAATGTATGGTTATCGCTTCTTGGCTAATATTAAAAGATTGCGAGATGCGGCTTCGCAGGCCAATACATCGTATGGAGTAAAAGTATGCTGTTTTTTTACACAATTCATCGAGGTTGTCAATATAGTCTTTCGAAGATAAATTTGTCACTTACTTTTTTAGTACTTCTCTCTCTCTCTCTCTCATATAATTAATATAATATATATAATATTCTAGACTTGAATTGGTCCCGTATTATTTCCTTCTATCAATTTTTGATTGTTATAGAATAGGTATAATTATTTCTTGATATTTTATACAAATTATATGCATTTTTTTATACATTTGTTCAGACAATACTTTCTCAGTCTGAACTCTGATATCATTGAACTTCGTACATATTGTGCGGAGCACACAAACACATTTTACCATTATTGATCGACATTAAACTCGCAATTATATTCGATTACAGTATTATAGTTGTAATATCGTGTAATATCGTGTAATATCGTATAATATCGTGTAATATCGTGCAGCAAAATACGTTTGAAATTTTCTCGTTCCTCCTTTTATGATCCGAGTCTGTTTCTCGTCTTTCTTTATGCTCACCAACGTATTTCCGCTTCTATTACTTATCTTGAACTTGTCCTTCTTACGTTAGAATCTTGAACGTCTGATTCAAGCATTGCTCTTGAATAAAACTAACTTTTGGTTGAGAGATCCGCTGCTCAATTCTGCTAAATTTATATCACACCAGAAAAAAGATTACATACGATATCTAAAATAAATCCATACGCCTAAAGTTTATGTTAAAAATATTCTATATTATTTATGCAAGGGAAGAGACAGAATAAATGAATTATAAAAATCTTATTTTTATTAATTTATTCGTAATTTATTTTTACCTGTTTTTATATTGTCACTTATTACAGAGAATATTGATATTATGAGAATTATGAAAAACCTTATTATCATACAAAATTATACATTGATAGAATAATTTTGCGTTCAATATTTATAAATAAAAACTGTTTTTGAGCTAAATGTTCCATAGATATTTATACTTTATTAATAATGCATTATTGTCCAACGAAAGATATTAAAAGAGCAGTATCTCGAGTGGAATGCAGCTATGACGGGCTGCTGGATGTTCTGGAAAGCCCAAGCAAAAATAGCTAAGTCTGACGCGCGCGACACGTTGTGCTTTTCCGCGATGTTCGTTCCCAATATCCGCTTTTAGTCAGTACAGCAACTTGGTACGAACCACGTATATAATTCACGTTCGTTTTTACGCCAGAATCTATCATCTACGTATTTCCTGATACACATATGAGAAATATAACTATTCTTTCGCACAGGTAAAAGAGATTAAAGAAGCTTAACTTCTGCAACGCGCGAGCTCTTCAACAGATAGCTTTTTAATAAACTGCGTTTAAATATTTTAGACTCGTTAGCTAAGTCAAAGGAAAAGAAATTGTGCAATATGAAGTACTTGTTGTGCAATATAATATGAAAAAAATTCAAAATCTTGCAGCTTTTTTTAAATTTGAATTTATAGATTTAAATTTATTCAATCTACATATCTCCTACATACACAGAATCAGTTATAATGTAAATTGTATTCATATCAGTTGCTTATATTTCAAGCATTCAGGACAGCTAGAAAGTGATAAAACTTTATAATGTGGTGCAAGTGTCAATTTATTCAGGTTCTCAATCTATTTGTAAATGCAATTATTAACCGTGAAAAAGAGAAATTCGTGGCCTCTGTCGTCATACGAGTACTAGCTGTGTCCGACATATCAAGATACAAAAATCTTCTTCTGGAATAATTTGTTCTGCGTCTTCTCTCGACCACTACAGATACCTTCACGAGCTTCTTTACGAGCTTTGCGTTTACTCTATCGTCCAGATCCGAGACGAATTGCGATAAATCATATCCAATGGTAATTGAGATACGACCTTATCGCGAAAGTACGCGCCACGATCGGGAAAACTCAGTGTAGCGAAACCTAGTAGCGGATTTGCAGGCATAATGACGATTTACGGGCGACAACGATCTTATAGCCAAACAGTTTCTCGCCATTACTCTCGATAAATTAAATCTGAATCAGAGTGAACCCTCCACTTTTTTGTCTACGGAATTTTTCGAATTATTAATGACGGAATATTAACGATAGGTAATTTATACGTATTCACTGTTAGATATAGAATGATTTTTAAAAAGATAGGAAATATATAATAGTATATTTATGTAGGCAGTAATGTACATTTCTCGAATGTCTATCTACGTATGTATTTAGGACGCTATGCTTTTTTGTTTAACACTACTTTCTTCAGTTTTGTTTTTTTAAAAGTGAAAACAGTTGTAAGATATCTTCGGAAAGTGTTGCAAATTAATAGAAATATAATTTATGAAGTAGTTTATTTCAGATTTATAAATACGCTCGATTACTTTACGCGCAATGATATCCTAACGTTCATGTTTTTGCTTGTTAGATTCTGTAAGTTGTTGGACTTTACGCCTGATATACCTCCCACGAGTTGCAGCGATGTAAGATAACAGCATAATCAATTGCTCTGCCGATGAAATGCGTATCGAATTGCGGTCGCGTTGGTCTTCATTTTGAAAACCGGTATATGGAATCCTAGAAAGAAACTACGAATGCAATTTCATGCGTACTCTCACTCAGGCAAGAGTTAACAGCGGTTAATGGACGAATCTTTTTATTATGGAAATAGTATGCGTTCTCATGTTTCTTCGTCGCTTAAGTATACTCAGCAAAGGCTACCGGTTCCGTCACACATGACAGAGGTTCCCAAATATTAAATTAGTTGATTATAGAATATCTGAGAATTTTTTGATAATAAAATTTGCAACATATAGTGTTCCAAGTTGACTAGTCATTTATTGATAGAACAAATATTAATGTTAAATCATATTCATTGCATTTACATTGTATTGCATTATTAGTTCATTTTTTACACGATGCAGGTTTCTGATTCTATATCGAGGAATTTTTTTAAGATGACATTTTATTTTAAGATAAATAAATTTTTTAAATTTTATTTCTCTTTGAGTATTATTGCATATTAATTCTTTATTTTTATTATAATATTTCACGGTACTGTGTATGATTTTCTTCCATGCAGATCCGAAAAATAATATTAATCTGTAAAGGATTCAATATTTTTTATTTTTGTATTTTTTTTAATTTTGAAAAATGTATTATTTTGCTTAATTTGGGAACCTCTGGTTTACTATATAAATACGTGTCTTGTCTAGTCAACAATATTGGTATCTCTAATTCGCGTGATGTTAATTTGCGACTGTGGCGTGTTTCCGTGTTTGATATCCAATTAATCCGCGCGGATAAGCGGGAATCAGAACTATCCTTGTGCTTTTTTCCGATCGTGAGATCTCGCAATGCGAAACTACAGCGTACATATATATCTCAAGTATATTTAGCTACAACTAGGTGGAATGCAGCAATTCCCTCTTTCGTAGGATGAAAATGAATTTCTTGAGTCCATGAAAACATCTATTTAAAAGTTAATTGGAGAATTTTATGTAAGGATTCCTTCTTCATAAAACATCTCTCTTGAAGAAACACAGCTTTATTTTGCGAATGTTTACGAATCGATTAGTCTCTCGTGAGACTATATTGAGTATTTTTTCGAGTTCGGTTACTAAAGAGAATCTTTCGTTCGTTAAAGAGAAAAAAAAGAGATGGTTGGGTCTTATTTAAAGAAATTTATCCATGATCTCTCGCACATTGCACTGCTCGAGTATACACGGGGGACACGCGTTCGAAGATTTTGGAATGAGGATAATTACATCGGTGTCCTGAGGATGCAATAAATTCGCGGGGCCTCACGCGTATGGAATTTGCTGGGAGACATCTTGTCCTTCACTTTCTTTATTTTCGCCGTTTAAACCTCTTCTCTCTTTCTCTCTCATTTTCATTTTCTTTCTTCCACCACAAACCCGTAATTTGCCCGTTTAATCCTGCCGCGATTCCAACGAGCCAAACCAGCTTCTTCGTGCTCCGCTAGCGCCTGTCTGGTTTCGTGTCAAACATCGGATTCACCCTTCGGGAATGCCAGCGGATTTCCTAGAACTCTAGTTTGCGGTTCACCTCAGCGGAATAAGGAATAAACACTTTAAAACGATCTTCGGAATGAAAAATGTGTTTTCGAGCACAATGTACAACTTAGGAAACTTCAATTTTTTTACGCTATTCTATTATCATATAAACTAGTTGAAGTTTATCAGTTATGTCATATAATAGTACATTATTTTTAACATACATAATAATATGTTAAAAATATATGACATTTATGTTAAACTTATTTTTATTAAATTTATTTTCTTCTTCTAAATAGTAAAAAAAATGATTCTTTACATCTACGCGATGCGTTATTGATCCAATATAAATTCATTTTCTCTTATGTTATACTTTATGTACTATCATATTTTTAAATTTCAATACTGAAACATTGCTTGGATTTTTATAATTTAAACTTATAAACTTTATAATTGAAACTGATAACCTTCTTACGTAATTCCTTACGTCTTTAAAAATATTTTTATATTTATATATTATATTATATACTTTAGATACTTTTATATTTTTAGTCTATATTTCAATGTTGAGACATCTCTAGTGCTTGAATACATTTTGTAATTTAATAAAATTGGTAGTCGTAATTACACCACGTAATTTATGGATCGCAAAGACACACATCAAGTTGCAGCTCGCAGCATTTAATAGAAAACAGAAATATTGATTTTGTTCAATGCTTAGTTGTGTTTCGAGAGTTTACGTTCAATTTCTCATTGAAATCCACGCGGTTTCACTTGAACGATTTTGCGGATTGAAAAACTTTTCGTTGATTAGATCTCATTGGAAGTTGTCGGTGAGATTAGGCCAAGAGAAAGAGAGACTTTAAGGTCAAACGTGTAACGCTTCGTTTGCGTTATCCATTGCCCGCGGTCATGAAAATCTGAGAGAAATGCACATAAATCGATAGCTTCGCCTGTTCGCCATCCGCGCGAGAGATTATCCGTCTTTGCGAGGCTAAGTCGAATCCTCGATTAATCGAAGCTTCGTCTAATCTTGGCAGTCCTATAGAAATAGCTTCGAGACTATCATATTCATTTCGCGATTACAATGCGAACCATCCAGAAAGTCGGATCGAGTTTAACTGCTCTTCGGATCTTCGCCTGAGATCTTAACTGGTCTTAACAGATCATTATAGTCTACCTTTGAATCATCTTGGCAAATCTTCAAACTGATGATATCTCCGTTAAAACTTATTATAGTCGATTAAATAAAATTATCTTTTATTTGATCTTATTAATTTAATATTGTGCAGTAAATGATATTTCATCTTTACATTAAATTTAATAATTATTTGGTATCTAATTAATTCGGTTTAAAATTCGAAATTTTGTCTACGTTCATTTCCTTTTTGCGTTCGTTTCGATGAAACGAATACATTCGACAGTCGGTAACAGCGAATATGAGGAAAATCGATGCTCTTTCTAAGTTCACGTCGACGTCATCGCGATAGCATCGTCGGTGTCGATGTTATGCGTTCGATGTAGTGTTTCAAGGTCTTCGTGGGGGCTGGTCGTGGTGTCGCCCTCGGCAACACCATCTTCTGGTTTAGTTTACGAACTGCGAATCGTATGACTGTGGAAACGGGAAAAACCATCCGGCGCGTCGCGTCTATCGACCACATACTGTTGGCGCCGCGTAGCGTCGCGACGCCAGCCAGCCAGAGGTTCACTGCTCCACCTTTCGGGGCGAGCCCAGGCCAAACCAAGCCGAACCGAGCGTCTCGAACTAAAGCCAGAGGGAAGAGTCCGTGTGTCCGGGGAAAAAACTCAACGTTATCCTCACAGACGTTTTTCCTTTCGGTCCTCGTATCGTTATCAATATCATCTCCGCGTTGCTTCGGCAATATGTGGTGTTGTAAACGACTAGATGCTTCCGATTGGCCAGTCACGACCGTCGTTCGAGGTAACATTTCCTGTCTGTACGTTGCTGCTGCTGTTGCCTCTCTTACGTTCGAGACACCAGGTTGTTGTTCTCGAGACTACTTGTCTTTTTCTTTTCTCTTTCTTTCTTTTCCTCACGGGTGCTTCTTCAGCTTTCTTCACCGCTTCTTTGCCGCATCGAGAAAGAGAGAAAGAGACTAGATGGTGAGAAAGAGAGAGAAAGAATATTCGCATACCTGTACGAGGAGAGATAGGAGGAGATGAAGGTCGAACAGTGTCCACACGAAACAGGTCGCCAGGCCGTAGACCTTCGCGAGTTGCTCGAATTTCGGCGAGACGTTGCTTATTATTATGTTGAGCCAAGATTTCTTCTAAAATGTTTTTATCCTTGGAAGCTGATCGATTTTACCAACCTATCTTAAATTTGCGTTATGTATAGGATATATATATATATATATATATATATATATATTTATATAAAATATCATTAGGTCATTGACCATAAATATTTAATAGTTCGAATAATGTGGACGCGAAAAATAATATTGTTTTTTAATAAGTTTATGAACGAAGGATGTAATTCGTCTTAGAGGAGGTTGGCAAACTCGCTCGCCATTATTTTGGTATCGATAGATAAATCCATCAATCCATTCAATGGACTTAGGCGATGTTCTCATATTTTCAACGTTGTTTTATTATAGAGATGGATAAAAGCTTTTTAATTGATAATGCTTTTAGCTTTCTCATTGAACACTCCTTAAACACTTGGTTCGATATCGCTCTGCTTTTTCTACGAGTCAAGGTCGAGTATTACGAAATGGAATCGTCCTAGTTAGTTTATTGAGATAATGGATGATAATGAATTATCAGAGAAATTTATAATGATATTATATTTGTTAGTTTCTAATCTTTTAAGCAAATAAGTCTAATTATATGATACGCTTATATAAATTCAGCTATACACGCTTTTGGCTTTGTGTATTTATCGCACTTTCTGTATGAAATAATTAAAAAATTATTTTGCTACAGGATTTACATAGATAAAGTTATTTATCGAATTTTTGTGTCAATTATTAACGAATAATTCTCTGATGAACGTAGTGACAAGGATGTAATATCGATTATCTCTTATCACCTCAAGGCTCTCAATCGCCATAACGACCACGCTAAATTTAGCATCGGCAATTTTGTCGCGCAATCGTTTATGAAAACAAATCGTGCGTAACAAGCTCGTGACATAATATGACTTTGTTCGATCTATTGGAAGTCGCATATCGGCATTTCCTTAATCGCATTGAACGCTCGGATAGTTTATTTGATTTGATTCCACTTATGGGTGACGTAACAAGCGCAACCTCCCTCGCGATCATTGATTTTCCTCTTTATACACTTTGAGCGCAGCGAACAGCGCTTGTCTGTGCTGTGGTTATCCTTGCTGTAATGCGGATGACGTGCGCATGCAGCGGTCTCTTCTGGAAATAGAAGCCTAACAAGCCGCAATTGCCGATTGCTATGGATTGAGGCTTGATACTATGATTAAGGCTGATTAAAACGATTAAAAATTGGATGAGTAAATTTCAGCTGTACCTTTATTTTAATTGATTGTGATAATCTAACGATTTCTAAACCACCTTAATTAAATTCTTTAATTTCAAAAAGCACAAGTAAATTTATTTCACGAAATAATTTCATATTTATATTTTTTATCTATGAATTTTTGCGGAATTTTTTTAAAGTATCTGGAACAACATCTAGTATAGAATAATGTTAAATTAATGTAATTTTTCCTCTCTTAAACATAATATTTTATTTATAATCATGAATTTTTTCTCTCTTAAATATTTTATTGATGATAAAAACTGAAATATTTTCTTGCACTATTTTTACAAATAATAGCAAGCGGAGTTAATTAAGAGTTTAATATCTTCTCACCAATTTGAGAGCAAGTATTTAAAAAGGAATTAGCGACATATAACGACCGATCGGCAATTACAATTGCGTTAAAACCGGACGTCGTAAAACCTCGGCGTTAACTCCCAGTTACCGGATTTGGATCCGCGAGACATCTGGAATACGTACCTCTGCGTGGAAACAAGAAGTTTCGCACCACGTGGATCTTTGTGCGATGCTTATATTAAGCCTTCGTGTAAAAGCTGAATCATTCTTGCAGCACATGTCTAATTCCATTGCACATGCAATTTATGTGTAACACTTGCAATATATAAAAAAGTTATTTTTCTTCATTTCTAATTTTAACAATTCTAACATCAGAACGTAAAGGTAGATATATATAGCATCTTAATTTTTTATTTACTCATACGTACTTTACAATTGACAGCATTATTAATGCGAATAATTCTTCATTGATTCACGCGAAAGGAAGACCAGTGGCAAAAATAACGGCTTCCGTTATGCGTCGGTAAAAGTATTTGGCACATCCGCCGTCTAAAGGCGTCGACCGTTCTCGAGTTATTTCTGTCCACGTCGACAAAGCTCTTAGTTCAAAAAATTATTTTTGTTACAATGAAAATTATTTGGTTACAATAAAATAGATTATAGCTTATTTGATAATTAAAAAAAATAATATTTGAAAATATAAGATTTATGTAAATTAATTAATATGACATGAAAAAGTAACTTAATATTTCGATTTTTGTCATATTAATTCGTATCACCTCATTTTTTTACGTAAACAATTATCTCAAATGTTTTCATAACTCAAATTAAAATTACTGTTATTAAAAATATATTATGTATTATTTATTGTTTTCTAATTTATTAGTATTTGAGAATATTATGAGTATAAATTTAATTCTAATTTTTTGAAAAAAATAGATAAAAATTAAATAAAAAATCAAATAAAGTAAACATATTAAGTATTAACTTATTATGACAATATTTTTAAAAAAATAAAAATTTTAATTAATATAATGCCATTTTATTATGAGTTTTCAATGAAATCGTATACTTAGAGATTCATATAGAATAATTATTTAAAGAAAGAAAATATATTAAACAATTTCATGCAAAACAATATTTTACAATATATCTTTTCACTGTTAAGGTATTAAAGTGAGATGATTCTTCTCAAGTTAAGTCATTATTATATTCGATCTTCAAATATTTTCGCAAAAATCCCATGCTGTTTAGAGAAAAAATTATTTGAATCGCGAAACCATATTTGCAATCATCTTTTCGGATTATCTCGTCGATTATATTGTCTATTAAAGATTAAATGCCAATAAATCTCGCGTTATCCGATCGAGAGTTCTGTAAGATTTCATTGAAGAAATATCGTGACTCGCGAAATGCTACTGCCGCTACAAAATGTCTTGCTTACGTGATCCATGGCGAAATCTCCATCGCGTACCAGATATCATTGCCCACGTGTACCAACAACGGCAACCTCTTCGAGAGACTGACTCTACAAGGCCCTTATGCAAATTCATTGCGCCCACATCTTCACGCTATCGCGTTTGTCATATACATAACGTATCGTGCGTTTAAAATAAAATGCGAAAACTGTACGTGCTGTAAATGGTGGTTTATAAATTAATCTGAACAGATATTAGTTATATTTCGTATCTATATTTGATGTTCTGATAATCTTGTCATATATTTCTATATATTTATTTCTTCATAATTATTATATACACATATACTTTATGGCAATGTTTTCTTGACATTTTAATATAAGTAGTGAGTTTCACGGAGGAAGTTGTTCGATTAACCTATCTGGTCGTGCGATGATGACGCGAAGAGGCAGTTTACGATACGAGAAAGATGTGGTTGTAAAGAAACTAGGAAAGCTTATAATTAATTGTAATTACTATTAACCTGACATCATTACTAGCAAGTGCAACTTTCATCGTCACTCTGAAACTTTCAAAAGTTAAATATTTCATTTGATTGCACCACAGTGAAAATTGCCTTCTACGATAGAGACGAAAACCTGCCATTCCGGATAATTCTATTTAGTCATTATACATTCTTTGATTAAAGGCAGTCATTAAGCGTCGCCACGACCGTTTAGATTTTCTTAGTTCTTCTCTCCAACAATCCAGCGCGAAATTGATGTGACGCTGAGAGCGATCTGAGACGAATTTTCTGCCGTTATATTTCCTGTTGATGGTTCATTGACTTGTTACAAAACAGAGACAATAGAATAGTATAGTATGTTTTTCACTTTACGTGGAAACTAAAATATCAAAACATGATGAATTTTTTTAAATTCACGACCATGAGCTACATATAAAAGCTATACAAAGCTAATGCTTATCTTTCTTTAACCTGAGAATAATCGGAGGAGTGTTTTTAAGCCTCAGCGATGATAAACTATGGATTTTATTTTATGAAATATTATTTTGTATAAATGTTTAACATATTTTCTATCTTTTTTAATAACTATTCTTTGCGAATTTTAAATATGTTCATAATTAAATAATTTCATTGAAAATTCGCAATAAAGAGTCGTTATGAATTCGTATTAATTAAAATTCTTATTTCTAGAAATATTATAACAAGCTACTTACAATTCCTTTCAATATTTAATATTTGTTTGATTTTTATTTACTTTCTTAAGAAAATTATAATTAAATCCATATCCATAAAATTCTCAAATATTAGTAAATCGGACATTCAATAATATATAATATATTGTTAATAATAGAGACTTTAAACTAGTGAAAATTAGGTAATTGTTTACTTAAAAAAAAAATCAAGTAATTATTCCGGTGTTAAAAAGGATTAATTGATTTCAATTCTGATCCAGGGAGGTTGAGATTCCCATTTAATTATATTGTCAAAAACTTTCTAACTTTTAATTCACATTTTATTTCGGTTAGCCGCGAGAGAAGAGATTCCGACAAATTACTCGACATGGACTCGATTTAGATTAGTTTCACAAACTACTAGAATTTTTTTCTTTGTTCTCTTTGGCAATATCTAAATCCTAAATTTTTTCTAAATATAATTTAATATAATAATATAATATAATTTTTGCTACAAAAAGTTGATTCAAAGTTCGACAAAAAGAAAAAAAATGACGTAGTAGAAGTGGGACGCTTCGGTATAACCCTGATCTGATATAAGAGCCTTGAGCGTTATACATATCGCGAGTAAGTACAATCGCGTAAGCCAGATTGCGGCAGCTCTCGCGAATTGCCGAGCAAGATCGAGGAACTGTCGATTATCGAGACATGGTGGCCCCAGGCATGGTGCATATTCGATCGAGGGATCGATGGCATTCAGAAGTCGTCGTTACTATCGGTTAATGCGATCGAATTCGAGACGATGATCGCTAATCAGTGTATTGCGAATCGGTCTCTCCCCGACAGAAAACACAGCCTGTCTCGTGGTAGCGAATTTCGTAATCCCGCGCGTCGCGATGGCTGGCGGATTCCTAAGGATAGTAATTATAGTGCTTAACGAACAACCGTGGGCAGCTGCCACTTATCGACACCAGGTACCAATGAACGCTCGTTTATCAGTCTTTCTCTTTCGATCGTATGTCGGATTGTCTCGAAATGAACATTCACGCGTAGAAATGTATCTAAATGCGATACAGAAAGAACATATCTGTACAAGATACAATAAATATTATACAAGAAAATAAAATCTTTATTAATCCAACGGAATCTATTTTTACTTCACATAAAAACGAAATTAAATTTGATCATACCAAATGAATTTGAATGCAATTTTAGTGAGTTACAGCGAATTCAGTTACTACAATAGATTAGAGAGTACATACTAAGAACTATACATAAAATTATCAAAGTTCAATGTAAAGCATATAAATATTATAAACGATCAAATAATGATATTGTTGCATTATTTAATATTATTTTATTGTCAAAGTTAATTATAATCAAAGTTAATTATGTCACTGCATTTAAATACTCCATATAAAGTATTCTTTAATGTGCTCTATGCCTAAACTAGTGCGAATAATAGAATTCAAATTGTTTG
>Ga0157364_1003995_pt1 | contig 14551 bp, 6 predicted proteins | sample AttsexASBM2_FD_111476 | JGI IMG/M metagenome (GOLD analysis project Ga0157364, IMG submission 111476) | Fungus gardens microbial communities from leaf cutter ant in Ribeirão Preto, State of São Paulo, Brazil - Atta sexdens ASBM2 | ecosystem: Host-associated > Fungi > Mycelium > Unclassified ... | reverse complement strand
GTGTGTGTGTGTGTGTGTGTGTGTGTGTGTGTGTGTGTGTGTGTGTGTGTGTGTGTGTGTGTGTGTGTGTGTGTGTGTGTGTGTGTGTGTGTGTGTGTGTGTGTGTGTGTGTGTGTGTCACGCAATAAAACATTAATAATTTTATTATAAGAAAATAATATAGATATTATTTGATAATTAATCGTTAATTAATTTGATAATCGATGATTAAGTTAATCAGAGATTAGTTGAGATCGCCCCATTAATTTTTGCGTCTATAATTTTGCTACTAAAAATTATTATCCTTTTTGCCATTTTGTTACGCTTTCCGTATCGAGTGTAGAGGTTATGAGGGAAAAAAATTGCGATGAATGAAGAATCTTTTATTTCTCGTGAGCGCATAAATCATAAACATGAAACGCGATGATTGACATGGTCGTCGTAATTGGAGCGGTTGCGATTGAACAAATGGCGCATTATTCAAATCGTTTTCAGGATCCATACCGAAGGCAAACTGGAATCACAAACCTCGAAGTGACGGATGCGGGTCCCTTGGTATTCAGGTCGGTGTGTTTCCCCGAGAGGATAGATAAGCGATAAATGATATGCAATGTTTTATATGTATAAAATTTTTATCGCATTTTGTCAATTAATTGCATGAATAAGTGTGCACCGTCATGCATTTATAATTTAATATATAAATTTCTCGATAATTTACAATCTAAGTCGGCAATTAAATTTACAACTTAGTTAGCGCTTGTAATTTAATGTGATCGAGCTTGTAATTTAAATCTAGTTGAGTTTGTAATTTAATTTGCAACGTTAACTCGAAGTCTATACATTTTGCAGTATTCTTTGGCTTGCAATAATTCTTAATTATATTAATCATACCAAAGCAGAGAACAAAAAATCAAAGATGACATCAAAATAATTATTAAAATTCATTTTTCGATCAATTTTTAACGTCATTTTGACGTGGCCTCCAGTAAACACAAAATAGTAACATAACAACAGTTATAATTTCACATTCAACGATAATGTAACTATTACATAAAATATGTATTATATTACATTTATATAAATACGTTCTCCTTGAAATCATGCAACTTTTAATTGGCACTTTTCCTTCTATTGTTAAAAATAAGCGAGTTATTCAGGTGGCCTGTTTTAGATGCCTCATCCTGTATTTTTGAATGTGAAATCTAGAATGAGATCAATACAATTCTGAACGAAAAAAAATTTGAATCCAATTTTCAAGATTCAAGTTTGGTAAATTGCTTCTAATTATATGGAGGGTAGTGTAGAGTGTATCAAACAAAAGAAAATCACACTTGAAGTTTGAAGATTCAAATCTTATTTCATTTAAAAATATTCGAAATTATACCATTGATTTTATATTACTGTTGTTAGTTGGTGTTGACTAGACTGTTGCTCTGTTTGGGTATAATCGTTTCACCTACAAATTATTATAAACATTTGTAGGTGAATCAGGAATACCTTCCACTCGCTGAAATGACAAAGTGCTGCGACGCTCACGACATTTGCTACGACACTTGCAATACGGATAAGGAGAAGTGCGATCTCGAATTCAAAAGATGCCTCTACAAATATTGTGACACGTATCAAACCACCGCCATCAGTATCGTCAACACGTGTAAAACTGCGGCCAAGGCTCTTTTCACGGGAACGATTACGTTGGGTTGCAAGAGCTTCCTCGACGCCCAGAAACAGGCTTGTTACTGTCCCGACAAGTGGAGCAAAAATAAGAAATCGAAGAAAGCGGCGCAGGCCGGAGGAGAATTATAACGTTGCACATATAATATAATATAAAAATAATAATAAGATGTATTTATACAACAAAATGTAAAATGTTAAATAGAATAGAAATTTGTAAATTTTGGATTTACTAAAAGAATTTTTGTAATGCCGTTCTTCTCATAATTTATAAGCCTAGATTAAATATATGTCAAATTTTGTAAAAGATATAAGAGAACTAAGTTTCCTGTTATAACTGTAAAATAATCGTTACTAATTAGAAGTTTTGTTAAAGTGAAGATAGAGAATAAGATATGTGCAATATTAAATAATTAATTGAATGATTGAGAATGATTTCCCTTTTGTAATATCAATTCAAGTAATATAATATTAAAATCGTGTTTGTCTTTTGAAAAAACAATGGACGGTCTTTCTGATATAAATGTCAATGTGACAATTGTCCTCGGACAAAATCACCGTGCCGGGACTGGCATGAATAATAAATAATAAATTATCAAGTAACACTAATTGTCGAGACATTTGCTGAGATTTCCGTAAGGTGAAGCGGAAAATGGGAAACGCTAACTCCGCGCCACCTCCCAAAATTCATAAAGGCCAGAAGGAGGGCAAGTAAGATAATTTCTACTTTATGACAGAACTAGTCTTGTATAACTTCGCATTTTTTATTTTTGATTTGTTCTTGGAACAGACTTGTTTAAGTTACTCATTTATATTCATTTAAAATTTTTAAAAAAGCGTCAAAAGTGAAGAAAAATATGCACATCATTTTCCTGCAATCTATATCTATACGAAAAACTTTTGCTGACTAAATTCTTCTTTCTTTTTAATTTATATGTAGTTTTTATAAAAACAAGTTATTTCCTCAACTAATTACTTGTATGAATGTAAAAACGCAAGAATTGTTTTTGACGTTATAATATAGAATGTAGTGAATGGAACTTATCTTATTACGAGATCAATGGAACACGCAAAAGCATACTTTGCAGTTTTGCCTTTCACGTAGCGTAGATACCGGAAAAGGTAAACAACCCGGAAAGAACGGAAGCAGTAAAGCCACCAGCCAAAGTTCACAGAGCCAAAACGGGTACAAAGTCAGTTCTCGAGCGACAAATCCTTTCATCATTTTCTTTCTGCGACTTCGCAGCAAAAAACCGAATGAGCATGTCACCGTGATAGCGCGAGCTGCGGGCAAATTGTGGTCCCAGATGACTCCCGAACAGAGAAAGAAATATGTGGATCTTGCCAATGAGGAGAAGAAACGACGTCAGGAGAGGAAACGGAAGAGAAAACGATCATCCACACATTCGAGGTAATCCGTGAAAAAGAAATAACAGTAATGAATAAAAATAATAACGATAAATTAGCATAAACTCTAAGTCAAGTGAATTGTTTATGATAAAAGTGGACTAAGTCCATAAAATTATAAGGTTCAAAAAAATGTAATTATGTATTCAAATAATGTATCTAATAAGAAAGTAGAGGAATATAATTTGTAAAATCTAAGAGAGAGAATATTATATATCTTCCAAGAAACCACATAAATTATGGACTTATTTCACTTTTACTCAGAATCCTTCAAATGCAAGCTAGAGATGTGATCGCATTCCTATGTCCAGGATGAAGTAACAAAGTTTATAAAGGATCTATATCGCGCAAGGAGATCTTACACGCAATACGTCGTCGTATCTGGAAACAATCAAAGATGCAATTACGTATTTTTGATTTCTTTTTTATTTGTTAGTAGTCTTTTTTAGATCTATGTACAATAAATATTGATGTATTTTTATACATTATTAATTATCTTATTATTCAATTACTCTAAGCTAGGCGATCTGCCGTTTTTCTTTCGTTTTTTTCGTTTCTCTCGTCTGAAAAAATTAAACTCGTAACGTTTCGTACCATAAATATATTATTTTTTTTTTGTCGTCACGACCATTCCGCGAAGCGTCGCCCACAACGAGGGAGAGAAATTACGCGATTCGGGGCAATATCTTCGGGGCAACGTATTTCACGCTACCTCCTTCCTCTTTCCTTCACTTCGCGAAGGGAAATCGACATATGCTTTCTCTCGCGATTTCGATACAAAAAATAATTTCGGCACGAGTCTCGCGACGCTTCGTGGAAGAGCCTGATTGCGCGCTCCGTTATTCTTTCCGAAACTAGAGCTACCCTCTCGCGATATTAGATAATAAAAACATACAGAGAGTAATGAATACCGAACGAATGGATGTGACATCGTATATGTGACAATTAAAATATAACGTATGAATATGTTTTTTAGTAAGTGTGATTTGTGTGTGTGCGTGCGTGTATGTATGTGAGTCTGTTTGTATGTGTTTCATCATCTCCCACAATAGTAATGATTATTAATGATAATAATAATGATAACAATTGATAAAAATTATGTAAACGATGGCGCTGACGATCGAGATTGACGATTTTACACTGGTGAGACGATGTCGGCGGCAATTAAACGACTTCCGTAATAATACAATGAGGATTATCATAGCATTACGCAGTTACCTTTTCTTCTTTATGATACAGTAAAGTACAAGTGTGCCAACTTAAATAACAATGTTTAACAATTGATAATATCAAACAGAATATTATTCGCAAATATATTTATATATATTTATAATATATATATATATAAATACATAAAACGTAACACTGCTGCGGTTCGCGAAGGAATGCCCTACTAAAATAGGTATCCGCATTTTTTTTCTTTTATCCCCCCCTCCCCACTTTTCTTTCTTTCAAATTAGAAATGAAAGAGCGATACCTTGGCCGACCAAAATTAATCCGTCCAAGATAACGTCTAATCTCCCTTTCTTTTTTTTTTTTATTTAAAATGCACAAGTATGCGAACTTATGCCTTCGAAAATCACCAATCAATAACTATGATTAAATTGTACCTTGTGTGCAATCTTTGTCGACAAGTTAAGAATCAGTTAATACGAGCCTTCCTCGAGCACGGAGAGGAGAAACATCCCGTTGTCAACGGGCGTGAGTAAAGAGACGAAAAGGTTATATCAATATTAATTATCCTTCCTTATTTCTCTCTTCCTGTTTTTCTGAAATTGAATGTGCAGTTAAAACAGTAATAAGCATATATATTCGCGTAACGATTTTGATTGTACTAGGTACACCGATCTTTCGCGAATATAATGCTGAGTCACGATAAAGAACTAAAATAAGGGTGTGTGCTTGACGAACGGATTACCGAACGTAGATTCTGCTTATAAGTATGTCACAGAGTTATCTTGCGATCTGCACTGTCCATTACGGCTATCGATGTATGCCCTTTGTATTCGCCAATCGCAGCGATTGCAGCACCATCATCTTCGGAGGCTCCGTGGAGCACCTGGATCGGAAAAGAGGATTGTCGCGAATGGATCAGTGATGACGAGAAGAACAAGTCTGGTTCGCGGACAGAGCTGAATGAAGGCAGCGAGTGATCGGGGAAGTACAGTCTGCGGCGTCAATCATATGGTAGAAGATCGAAGATGGGTCGCTGTCGATGATCGTATCGAAGAGAGCATTAACTTGTCGCGCGAAGAAATTCGTTCATCCGTCCGAACGTCGAGAGAGATTGATCCGATTGGAGTAGGCAATAATCGGTGGCTAGCGTGGCCTCATGGAGCTGTTGAGGGGTTGCATGAGACCACCATTGATGTAACCGTGGTACGTAGTGTAAACAGCCGCTGGATTTTGTTGGTGCGGATCCTGCGGATACGGTGCTGGTACGTTCACCACGCCGACTGGTAGCTGGCTCGCCTGATTCATAAAGCCACCAAGCTGCGCTGCTTGGTTCATATAACCGGTCGCTGGTTGCGCTACCCGGTAACTATACTGAGCGGCTGCCATGAGATTCGTGTTGAGGGCAACATTCGGGCTGACGCGGCTCGCCGCACTTTGCATCTGTGGGCAGGTACCGCTCGGATCGAGAGTCTGCCGGTAGAGACTCTCGCTGGGATACGGTTGCGTGAGTGATGGCATATTGTTCGCGGACGAACGCGAGGTGGATCGGCTAGGCGGTCCGGGCGTGCCAGGAGGCACTGTGTTGACATTGTAACAATAATTTTTTGCATAACCCAAGGGTCCAACTTGAGGTGGCGTTGGTAGCTGCCGCGATGTCTGCGGTGGTGTCATAGTATGTGGGATGGGTGGCGGCGGCGTGAGGTTCATCGCCGGTGGCGGTGTGGGCGGTATCATTTCCAGACCGTTGGTCAATTGTTGCAATTTCGCCAGACTGCACGAATTGGTGGTTTGATGACTACCACCGGAAGTGGAGAGTGGAGTTGGCGCTGGGGTATGCGAATGTGGCGGCATCGGGGGATTTGTTTGTATATAGAAATTCGTGGCGGTGGTGCAAGGTGTCGGCGCACCGGAACGGCCGCTGCGATGTTGGATCACAGCATAGGTATTCTGTGGGAAACCTTGCGAACCCGCTACTGCCATGTAATTGCCTTGTGAAATCACTGCCATGTTGTGCGAATGCGCAGCGTGCGGGGTGTGCGAATGCGGATGTACTGCCGGTGGTACACTCATCGACGATGGCGATTGTTGATATTGCGGTGGCATCGCAATGTGCGCCGTGTGTGCCACGGATACATTGCTGTGACTGGTCTGCGACGTCACAGCGCTGTGCTGAGAAGTCTGGGTGGTATGAGCCGGTGGAGTGACTCGATGTGACCTACTACTCTGTTGCGTCGACCTGGATCTATGTGTGGTCTGTGAACCGCTGGCGCGCTTGCTATGTGATTGATGAGATTGAGTTTGCTGTTGTTGAGGCTGTGGCTGTTGCTGATGCGTAGATTGTTGTTGTTGTTGCGACTGCGCAGATTGAGATTGACTGTGCGCCATACTTTGACTCTGCGCTTGCTGTGCCAACGATAATTGCATCGGTTGTGGCGTATGTGATTGGGGCAACGGCTGAGGCGTATGGCTTGGTGGCAATGGTTGCGGACTCTGCGTAGGTATACTTTGCGGCGTGTGCGATTGTGGCATCGGTTGCGGCGTATGGCTCTGCGGAAGTGGCTGTGGACTCTGAGTCGGGATACTCTGCGGAGTACGTGGTTGCTGGAGGGATTGCGGGGTATGTGGCTGATGCATCGGATGGATGCTCGGGTGATGAGTCGGCGGTGTATGCTGCGGCATCGAGCAATCGGCGTATTGCACTTGCTGCGGCATATTCACTGACACCGATGACGTAACAGGCGTTGTAATCTGCATGGCGACTGAGATCGGTACGTTTGCAGGCGGCGGAATAGACGGTAAAGCACTGGGAGGTCTCTCCACGCTATTTTGCGATGCAAGATCACTGGCTATGGAAGTGGGTGATTCCAGGCCCAATTGACTCACATCTAGATCACACTGACTATAATGCAACGAGTGCACAGAATTAGTCGTCGAGTCCGGAGTGTAGACTCCCATAGATGGCAAATCTGGTTGCGACGGTGGTGTTCTCTTCACTGAGCCCGGATTCTCAAGATGCGGCGTGGTTTTACCGCTCTCAGGCGAATGCTGTTTCAGTTCCTCCGTTTGAGTTTGTAATTGCAAGGTTGTATCCTGATGTTCTACTGTGGGCAACGGTTTCTCCTGCGGTGTAAGAGGCTCGGCTTCTGATGTCACCACCGCATTGATGAGAGTGTATGTGTCTTTCTTTTCTACGGGTAAAGGTTCCATTTTCGGTCGCGACAGATCAATCTTGACATCTTTCGGCATTTCGTTAACGAGTTCCTCTTTAAGTGGGCTATTGCTATCATCATCATCCTTCTTCAGCATAATGCTGCTCTCCGATTTTTCGACTTCCTCCTCTTTTGGTGAAACAACTGGTTCAGGTACTGATTTCGATGCCTCCGGACTGCAAACTGGGCGCTTGTCAATCTCGGAGTCCTTATCACATTCGTTTAAAGTTTCAGTCTGATCGTCGCCGACCGTTGGTGTTAGATCCGCTGCTTCCACTTTCTGCAACGAACTTTCGTCGTTGTCTTTCTCCTGAATCTTGTTATCTGCCTTTTCGTCCTCACACGATTCTTTCACGGGGTTCTCCGTGTTGGGCGAGGCCAATTGCATTACTGGTTTAGGCGTTGGTGCAGTTATTTCTTCCTCTTCTCCTTCATCCTCATCGCCGCCCTCATATTCGCCGGAACTCGCAGATACTACTTCCGTTTCCGTGGGAACGGGCAAACCATTGTCCTCCGCGCTCTCCTCGCTCTTATTATCGCTGTTACCAGAGTGCTTCGTGGACGGTGTGCCATCTGGCACAGATGGCTGTTTATCTCGAACGGGAGAGCTCTTCATTGATTCAGGCGGTGGAGACAATGAAGGTGGCGGTATCACAGGACTTTCGGCTCTATTCTTCGTGTTGGGAGATTCAGGCGTGAGTTGCGGCATCTTTAGAGCTTCCATCGTTTTACTTCTACTCCGCCTAGATAATGGAGAGTTCTTAATATCCCGCGTTTCCTCTTTACCATTACATTGCGTCGCATCCTCCAGAGCTTTCTTTTCTTTTGCCTGCAACTTAGTTTGTCTGCTGGTAACTTTCAACAAAATATCGTCCACTTTGCATTGTTTCTTTGCCAGTTTAGGTGGACTCGACACGGAATCTAACTTAGGAGGTGTTTTTCTAGTGTCCACCAAAGTTTCTTTCAGAGATTCTCTTTCTTTTGCTTTATTATCCCTCTCTTTTATTTTATTCTTTTCTTTCTCGCGTTCTCGTTCATTTTCTCGCTCTTTCTCCTTTTCCTTTTCTTTTTCTCTTAGAGATTCTCGTGTCCTTTTCCTACTACTGACTTCCACTTTTTCTTCCTCAGCCTCAATCTTCTCGGAATGTTTTCGTTTTCTTAAAGGTGTGATGATTGATTCGGACATAAGTGTCTTAGGTGGTCTGATCCTTCTTCTCGACATCGTCATTATTGGCGTTGATTTCGGCGGTGTCGTCGGAGTTACATTTCTTGCCGAACCAAGGGCGCGCGCGTTTCTTGGTGTAGACGTTGCATTTTTAGCGTCTGTTTCCGCGCGAGAATCTTTCCGATTCTCTGTGCTCTCGATGTTACGGCTTTCCCTTATGGATTCTTTTGGTTCTCTCAACTCTTTCTTAATCTCCTTCGTATCTTTAATATCCTTCTCTTCTTTGGATACGTCCTTGTGAGATGCTGCAGTTTTTTGCGAAGCCTTCGGTTTCACAGGTGTTGATTTCAAAGGTGTCGATTTCGAAGATGTTGATTTCAAAGGTGTCGATTTCAAAGGTGTTGATTTCCTTTGGCTTGCTCTTCTAGCCCGAGATTTCTTCTTTATCTTCACTCTTTGTATCTTCTCGACAACAGCTGGCATAGGTTTAGGCTCAACTGCAGGAGACATTTCCGAGCCAGTGTCACCGTTCTCCTCCTGGTTCTGATACGGATTAGGGATCTGCGTGACTAACGGTATCCATCTGAGACAGTCGGCGTCCAGTTTGATGCGCAAACTCTTTCGTACTTTCGCCATGTGAGCATCTACCTTGCTCCAATCGACTACCACAGCCACTTTACTAGTATTCACATCTCCTGGTAAATGAACCGATCTTATAAATCCAAGCAATTGCATTGCTGTGGCGATATCATGTGCTGATACGCCGGTTTCCTTCGTGATATCGCCCAGTTTGATCTCAGTATCGTTCCGATGCGTGTCCAAGTATTCGAGCACTACGCTTTTCCAGAAGGAATGATACGATACTCGACCGAGGTCCGAAAGCGGTTTCTCCGGTGTTCCCGGGAGGCCCTCGACTTTGGATAACAGGTAACTGAATTCTATGAGAAACCTGCCAAAACCTTGTCGTTGATACTGCGGCAGAGTCATAATGCAGGATACGTTGTACCTTTGAGCCGGACAGTGTTTCTCCTTGCTAAAATAACCTACTAAATGACAGCCGTGTTTGTCGTTTTTGGTCATAGCATAAAAGAGAAATGGCTCGACATCATAGTACAGAGTCTTGTGATCCAAAAATAATTTCGCCAGTAAACACAGATTTTGACAATATATTTTGTTTACGTTACCATCGATCTAAAATATAAAAATATTCTTTTTAGTTTCGTTAATTAAAGAAAAGCTGTAAAATATCTATTATAGTACGTACCTCAAACACGGATAATCCATCGCACCTATAAATTTCGGTGGCGGGTGGATGCCTCCACTGACACTTGTCCATGTGCCTGTCCAGCACAGCCCGGCTTTTTGTGTACTTAAGACAAAACTCGCAAAAGAACAATTTTGGTAATCGCGCATATTCTTGAGGAAACGGACTCGAATACCATGTCTCCACTTCATACCGACCGAATACTATCGCGGCAGGATTTCGTGGTGCGTTACCGGATGCATTCGACGTGTTAATGCACAATGATTGTTCATTCTCGTCATTGCTAACTGTCAGCCGAGCCCTCTCACGAGCCTCTTTGATGAGATCCACGTCTTTCTGTGTGACTCCTGGGGGTAAAGTTTGGGGTACAACTGGCTCTTCTGTAAAATGAAGAAAAATGATTACGAGTGTTAATTGAATTCGTTTAGCGACCTGTGCATTTTAATATTATTTTTCTTGAACAATATTTTCTTTTTTTTTATTATAATCAATTTTATAAAAAAATCATCAGTCAATATTTAATCATTAATAATTACTTTACGTGATACTGCTACCTACAACTGTAATAGTTTATTGTATGAGAAAAAAATAGAAAAAATGATGTGTCAATGTAAAAGAAAGTTAACGAACGAATTCGTAAATAAGAAATGTTATGAATAAGACACGATAAGTTAAATACATCATATATGCGTAGTTTGAAAATATTATTTTTAAAGTATGTTGATGAAGTGCGCACTGATTCTGCACGTACCAAGATAAAAAATAAAATTACGTTAATATTATAACGATGACTTTTTCTAAATGTACAAAAAGTGAAGGCAATTTTGCTAATATTTATTAATCGCGATTTAAATATTAATGATTTGAGTAAACTAGATATTCAAAATAACGAGGTATTAGTCACGTCCTGTTGGAGAAATCAGTTGGGGTCAAACATAAAAACAAAGCAAAATTAATCGAACGGCATAGCATGGTGATAATAGCGATCTAATGTAATATGACAAAAGAATGCGAATAATTCATTTGCCGTTAATAATGTGAGTAGTATCCAAAGCAAAGCTGTGGGTTAGATTAGTGGGATGTGTTGGCAGAGTATCAAAGTTGGCTCTTCGACGGCAGGAACTTTCTTGTCTTTTTTCGTGAACAGGTAAGGGGCGGTGATATATAACAGTGCCTGCTAAGTGTCAGCAGCAGCAGGTAGGCTCCAGTGAATGGTACAAGAGAGCGGCTGAGTAAAATAAGCCACCCAGTGCCGTATTTTTCTTCAGTGCCTGGAAATTATACCTCGGTTTTTGTACAAGGAGGGGAAGAAAAGACAACAAATCGATCACGTAGCGTTTGATTAAGCATTGCACAGTACATAAAATGAGTTTCATCTTACATAAAATGTGCAAGACTGATCACGTGTATGTATTTTTTTGAAAAACAAAATTTCGTAACGTCTTTGTAAATTAATTTGCCGAAATTCAACAAGAGGACTTGTTTTGCGCGATTGAGGTCAGAAATCGTGTAAGCTATAATATAAATCGGTCAATTACTCAAAATAAAGAATAGAATCGAAATGTTACAATTAAGGTTTCTCTGTAAAAGTGCGAATGTTATATGTACATGATGTGATACGTTGCAGATGCGACTATTATATATCCTGAATAAGTATCCTGAAAAATGATGACTAAATTTAAAATAATAAATATAGGATGAAGGCCTCTACAAAAGGACGTATTCTTTAAAATTGTTTTAGTATATCTTGATTTGATAGCCATTTCCAAATGTAGCATGGACAAAGGAAAAAAATGCCAGAGCCAAATAATAATATGATTAATAACATGCAATAACCACAATAGTATCCACAGTGTAAAACAAATGAAAATGAATTCTTTATAAATTCTTCTAATAGAATCTAATGTATGTATCTCCTAATTATTATATTTCTGTACATTTCCTGCAATAAATATACATATTATCATTGGTTTTACACTATGTAGCAGATTAACATCCTGTCAAGAAACCTGATTGTTCGCAATTTGTTTTTAAGATCAATCATATTAAGATGTAATTAAATTTTTTTATATATATAAAATATTTTTTTAATTGAACATGTCTCTAGGTAATTTTTATATCTTTACTATACATCGGAACAATCACGTTATCTTGAAAAAAAGTTATGGTTATCAAACGCACGGTCATTAACACCACACTCATCATAACACCACACCGCCAACACATCCACGTGATCGTGAGCTAGGATTAGATTAGAAGGAAGTCTTCATTGCGACATTTTTTAGGGTGCATCGAGGTTAGGAACTTGTGAACGGGTGGGGTAGACTCTTACCCTTCCTGATGGAGCAGGGTGTCGCGCGGGGTGTCGTGGTGGTGTTGGTGGTGGTGGCGCTAGTACAGGTTCGTGGATTGGATTTTGGATTGGGATTTGACTTGATAGGATCAAAACCGAGGCCTGAGAATTTCCCAACGGCGGGTACAGGGTGGCGTATATTCGTATCCGAAACCATTTGTTTTTTTCGTGACTGTTGTTGTTGTTCATGTTTCGATGATGGTGATGCTGGATCCGCAGCGCATTTTACAAGTGACGGTGCGTCTCGCATCAATTTTCTCCTCTCATGTTCGTGTCTTTTACTATTCACTGCAGTTTTTACCAGACCCGAGGGCGTCATTCTCGGTAGTTTCTCGTTAAACAAACTTAACATACTCTCGTCAGAAGGTACAAAGATACCGGGTTTCGGTAATCTCGATATCTCAAAAGTAACTTCAGTCTTTTTGCGATCCTTGAGTTTACTCGTGCCAGTCGAATCGTCTAGTTTGTTTCTCTGTGTTCCTTTCGGAATTTTGTTCGTTTTAACAGTATCTTCTACGTTAGGCCTTTTTCTTCGGTCTGGAGCATAATTCGGTGCCGGTGCACCAGCCGATCTTGCCCTGCTATTTGCGGATGCTGAAAAAAAGTGACTCAAGCCATCAAAGAGACCTCTCAATTGGCCGCTTCCGGGCTTGACTTTATTATCCATGCTTGCAACGCCGGTGGCATTGCGTTCGAATTTGTCTTTCTTTTTATTATCTGATGAACTGATAGTGGCTGGCTGTTGTATGTGTAAGCCAAAGGTCGGCGTATCGCCCACATTGAGTTTAGGTAAAGACACGCCAAAAGTATTGGTAATATTACTGAAGAAAGGCGAATCTACGTTCAGCTTTGCTGCGGCAGCGGCAAAGCCCCACGGCTTGTCCTCATCGAGGTCACAAGCGAATGGCGCCTTCGCCTTCGGAGAATTAATTCTCCCATCTTGGACGTCGTCCGACGAAGAGGAATCGCTGCTCTCGCTCGAACTATTGTCTTCCTCATTGTCCTCATCATCATCTTCATCGCTACTGTTACTGCCCTCTGAACTCTCACTACTATTATCAGCCTCGCTGCTGCTGCTGCTGCTGCTGCTGCTACTAGATACGCGCGACGTTCCGATTTTCTTCGGGTTCACGGCACCGCCCCGAGTTGACCTAATGTTAACATTCCGCGAGGGTCTAGATTTATCACCGCCCCCCACCCGCTTCAATTTATTGTGCTCAGCATTAAATGCGCTCAATCTAAAGAATTTTTGTTTCTCCTTAGAAATCCTGTCGTTCTTTTCCTCGAGCAGCCTACCCTGGCCTGCGAGTGGGGTGGGGGGTTGTGGTAAAGGAGAGGAAATCATAGGTGGTTGACGAGGGGAGACAACACCCGCATTACCGTCCGAGCTGCTGTCAACCTGAGCCACTACCGCATTGCCTTTCTTGCCTGGAGTTGCGTTCGCCAAGCTCTTTCTGGATACCATCGATCTGTAAAGAAATAACCAACAATATGTATATTAATCCTGTCATATAAAATCATATTACAATACGATTGTATTTTTTATCTCAAAGTCGAAAATATTATTTGTCACGAGGCAATACGAGTGAAAGAGAGCATTTGTTAATCAAATACATATAAACTATACACACTTTCGATTCTCGCGTAACTTGCTGAGCCTTTTCCTCGCGCTAGTCGGCGTGTCATCGATCGAATTCGCATCTTGAGCCTTGCCTCGTTTACCATCTTCCTTGGTGACCGGCGTGTGTGCTGTTTGACAATGCCGACATTTCCAAGGTGCCTTGATTTTCTTATCAAGGGCAGGCTCGATGCAAGCGGGATGGTAACACTTGACGCAATCGGCGCACTTGACGAGATAATTTTGCGACTCCCGTTCTAGCTCGCAGCCGGCACAGGTTGGCGAACAACCGTCGCAGGACCAAGTTATACCTCGATCGACGAGTATCGAAAGCTCCGGTGGCGCACAAGAATTATGTAGAGCCGCACCACAAACGCAGCACCTGCTTAACTTTTCGTTGGCGTTCCGCTTGCTATTATTGTTGTTACCAGCCATTGTGGCGCCGAGGCACTCTCTGCATATTGGCAAAGGAGCCGGCAACTACAAGAAACGAACAGAAATCGATAAATCGATAAAGTAAAAATATCCAAATAAAAGTATCTAAGTAATTATAACATAACGTAGCGTACAATATTAGAATTTATAGAATTTATGTTATTTTCAGCTTTATGTACACACACACACACACACACACACACACACACACACACACACACACACACACACACACACACACACACACACACACACACACACACACACACAC
>Ga0157364_1003994_pt1 | contig 14551 bp, 14 predicted proteins | sample AttsexASBM2_FD_111476 | JGI IMG/M metagenome (GOLD analysis project Ga0157364, IMG submission 111476) | Fungus gardens microbial communities from leaf cutter ant in Ribeirão Preto, State of São Paulo, Brazil - Atta sexdens ASBM2 | ecosystem: Host-associated > Fungi > Mycelium > Unclassified ... | reverse complement strand
TGGAGTATGCAGCTTCTAAGAGCCAGAATAACCAAGTTAGCAAGGTGGCTAACCCTACTACTAATGCAAGACAACAATGTGCTGTAAATGTTGGCCCTGCCTTAAACAACAAATCTACTAACAGCAGTAATAAGGTCAACATCCAGTTGAGCTACAACATCAACCAAGCTCTAGACTTCAAGTCTTGGGATAGCAACTTTAATGCTATTTTACTTCACAGATTCATGAAACATCTGGCATCAGATGTCAAGAATATCAAGGATTCTTTAATTAGGATGTACAAATACATACTAGGTAAAGCAATTAAAGGTGACAAGGCTAATAGTGTCAAAGATCTTAAAAACGTCAGCAAGGCTGTCTGGGAATCTATCTTGTCTCTCTACAAAGCATATTGAGACAGTTTAATTGTGGACGGCTCTAAAATGTCATTCAGAAACAAGGTAAAATCTAAATTTAGTCCTCAGATCATCAAGGTGCTTGTCAATGTCAAAGATAAAAAACTTGTCAAACCTATCTACATTTCTCCTCTCCCACCTCCTATTCTGAAAAAATCACCAAAGGAAGTTAACAAAATCTCTAAATACTTCAAGAAGAACCCACCCTCAGCTCAGAAAAAGTCTTACGCCCAAATTTCTTCCAAGCTGACTATATCAAACATAGCCATAGAAACCCTGAAAATTAAGGAAGTCTTCTCAAATCTTCAAAACAAAAAAATTGAACAAGTTCAAAAACTCATCAGCAGTAACAGCAAATCCAAGCCACACATTAATATGACCATGAAGAGACCATTGTGCAAACAAGTCATAGTCCCAATGAACATCGATAATACAAGAAAGTTCCTAAAGGATTCTAGTACTCATATTATCAACATTAACAGGGCTCTCAAAAACATCAAATCAAATGTTATGGCTGACTTCATCCAAATTGATGATAAGGGCATTGTCATTTCTACTAACAATGTTGCTAGCCCCTCAGATCTCCAAGAAATTGAAGAATACTTCAAGAACTCATCGTGTGTTGAAGCCAACCAGATCGATGCTCCAAGACTGCCACAGTTCAAATTATACCTCAAAATAGTTGGCATTCCTTACCTTTCCAAACAATCAAACTCTTATTTGTCCTCTGACAAGGTAGAAAAAATCCTGAAGGGCAATCACATCTTCAACAACATCATCCTAGCCTTCAAACCAAGGGTAATCAAAGTCTTCTCTAAGTCAGACATGTCTATTGTATGTATTGATATATGGGACATACAAAGTGGTATCAAAGCCAAGAGCCTTATCAATAGGAGGTTCAACATAGGCAGCTTCATCACCACAATTCATAGTGCAAACATGAACTCTAGTGTGCCACAGTGTAAAAACTACTGGAAATGGAACCACACTGCTGGTGTGTGTAGAATTCAGGGGTCCAAATGTGTCAAGTGCAATGGTTTCCACCAATCCATTCATCATCACCAATTTGCATAGTGTTGCAAAGCCAATGATAAGATTAACCTACCTAGGTTAAAAACCAAGAAAGGCATCCCTTGTTTGCACTCTTTCAAGTGCTTGAATTGTAAAGGCAAATACCAAGCTGACTCTACTAACTGCCCATTCTGGAAACACAGATTCAGTAAGGAATGGCACACCAAGGAATATGCCAAACTTCAGGATGACTGAAAGACCTCAACTCATTCAATTGTAAACGGCAACAAAATATGATTTTGAACAACTTGAAGATTTTTTTGCAAAACATTCAGAAGAATAATCTCATTGTAAACACTGTTCTTAAGGTCAACTCTAAATTTGACATAATCTTCATCCAAGAGCTATCTTAGTCCATAATTTGATTCATCCCTAGTTCTAGTAACTATGAAGGAGAACTGTTGGTTGGAGTTGCTAGCTACCCTAACTGGCTAACCTTCGTCAGAGCCTCTAATTTAGTGAATGACTTCTCTAGAGTTGTCATCTATGTCAATATCAGACTATCTTTGCTTTACTTTTCACTTTGCAAAGATGTTATTAATTATAGGAATATTCTCTCAGTCTCATTCTTCAACAACAATGACATATTCTGGTTAATGAACATTTATTCTGATTCTTCCCATTTTGCTTTAAAGTATCTCAAGGATACTGAAGCAAATATTCGTAACCTTTTAATTATGACTGGCAACTTGAATATTATGGATAGTTTATAGGATCTGTCATTTCCTCATCATTCTACCATTAGTGATGATCTCCTTATTATTGCTGACTTGTTTAATCTAGACTTGTCAAGCCCTACTAACCAAGTTCCAACTAGGTACTTAGACAATGTCAATGACTCAAACTCAGTCATTGACCTCATGTTCCTCCACAGTGGTTCAAGCAAATTAAACAACCACTTGATACATTCTGATTGGCATCTAATGTTGGACCATGCCCCTCTCACCATTACTATTAACATTGTTGAAGAAAGTGTTAATCCAACTAAATGCTCAATCATCAAGAATAGCAAAGAGGAGACAGCCTTTATCAAAGATATCACCATATTCATCAAAAATCTCAGCACATCCAACCTGTCTGATATAACCAGTTTAAACAATGTTGTCAATGAGTTCACTAATAAGGTCAAAAGCACCTGGGAAAAGTCTTCCAAGATCATCAACATCATGAGACACTCCAAGATTTGGTGGAATAAAAACTGCAATAGGGACCTAGCAATCTACAGATTGTCAAAGAAGCTGGAGGATTGGAAAACCTTTTAGAGAACAGTCAAGAACACCAAGTGAGGTTTCTTCAATCTCAAAATTCAAGAAATAGCCAACAAGAAATAAGGCTCTTGGAAACTTATAAATTGGATCAACAAGCAAAAACTTCTAGTCATTGAAGCAATCAAATTCAACAATCAACCATGTCTGGAAATCAATGACCTATGGCATATACTTCACTCTTCCTTCAATATAGCCCTACATTGCAGTATCAAGGATAATGTCCTTGATGAAATCAATTCAATATTGTCCTCCTCTTGGGATCTATTCTCAGAAGAAGAATTTACAAATGCACTTGCTAAATGCAATAACTTATCTACACCCAGCCTGGACAAGCTGTTGTGGAGTTACCTCAAGCATATATTCAAGAACAAAGTTTGCTTGAACAATATTATCAGGATTGCTAATGCGTGCTTAGACCTAGGTCACTGGCCATCTTACTTTAAGATTTCAACAACCATTATAATCCTGAAACCCAACAAATCTTCATATGACACACCTAAGTCTTTCAGACCAATCATTTTGCTCAATACCTTGGGCAAACTAATTGAAAAATTCATTGGTGATAAACTCCAATTTCACGCAATATCCAACAACTTCATCTATCAAAGTTAACTTGGAGAACTCAAGTTTAAGTCTACAACAGATATAGACATATTACTGATGCACATCATTTACTTGAGTTAGGTCAAAAACCTTTCAACTAGCACCCTTGCATTTGACATCGCCCAATTCTTTCCCTCACTTAACTATTGTCTTTTCTCTCTCATCCTGGGAAAAGTGGATTTTGATCCATGAGTTGTTAAGTTCTTTTTGAATTGTCTTATTAGTAGAAAAACACATTACTTTTGGAACAGTTTTACCTCACCATTTTTTGATGTAAGCATTGGAGTGAGTCAAGGCTCAGCTCTTTCTCCTATTTTATTAGCTCTATATTTTTTGCCTTTTCTTCACATTCTTGAAAATCATTTAAAAATTCTAAAAATTCCAATTTCCATTCTATCTTTTGTAGACAATGGACTCCTCATTGCCCAGAGAAAATTTCTTTATCTATCTAATTCCCTCCTCTTTTGTAGTTACAATGTTGCATCTAATCTCCTTTAAAAATTTGGTCTTATAGTAGAACATTTGAAAACTGAAGTTTTCCATTTCACTAGGTTGCATGGCTCATTTAATCCCCCTCTGCTTGACCTCTCTTCTATTGGTGGTCTTATCCTGTGCCCTAAGGATTCCTGGAAGTACCTTGGCTTCATCTTTAACAGAAAGCTATCATTCTGTCAACATATCGATTTCTACTCCAATAAGGCAATTTCAACTGTCAAATGCATGAAAATCCTTGGAAACTCAGTCTGAGGCCTGAATCCACATCACAAATACCTCTTATACAGAAGTTGTATGCTTCTAATTGCTCTTTATGGGTTCTAACTTTGGCACTACCACAAAGCTCCTCTGTCTTACCCTCTGAAGATGTTAGGCAAAATGCAAAGCAGAGCTACCATCTGGATTATAGGGGCTTTTAAAACATCCTCTTTATTTGACATTAAAGCTATCACAGGTCTTATCCTGATCAAACTTTACCTCCAGAAACTCAGTGGAAGGTCACAACTTCAAGCATATTCTCTTCCTTCCAATTACATTCTTCGTTCCCTCATGAAGCCTAGAACATGTTTATCACTCCATTAACATTTGTCTTTACTTAAGCTTCTCACAAAATGCCAACATGATTTAGTCAAAAGTCCATTAGTTGATATGGATAACAGGTTCAACAAAGTATTTCTCTCCTTTGCTCCTTTTCATCTTGAATTTTCTCCTGGTCATAGAGTTATTGTTATTTTCCCTAGTTAATTCTCCTTCCATTTATTTAGTAAACAAAAAGATGATAGCTTCAAAACACATATTCAGCAACTTGACAACTTGGCTATTGAATTCTCGAGCATCCCTTCACATACTCTTGTTATCATGGACACTGGCATTAAAAATAATGTCGCTACCTCCATATCTCATATACACATCCATATTAATCCTGTCATCAAAACCCTCCATTATGCAGTCAATGTTATGAGTACAGAAGCTGAACTGTTTGCTATCAGATGTGGTATTAATCAGGCCACAAGTCACAATGGTGTTTCAAAAATCATTGTTGTCACTAACTCAATCCATGCTGCTAAAAAGATTTTTGATACTGTGTCCAATCCTTACCAAGTCTATATATTATCTATTCTCAAAAAACTTCGAACTTTCTTCTCACATTATCAGGAGAATTCGATTGAATTTTGGGAGTACCCTAGCCATTGCAATTGGGCACTTCACAAAGCTGTTAATAAGGAAATGAAATCTTTCAACCCCACTTCTCTCTTTCCTTGCAAAGTATCATGGGATTTTAGCAAGAAAAGCAAATGTGACAACATTGCAAACAAGTGGAAAATGACTTTCCAAGTATTGGACCTCAAGGAGAAATATTTCCTTGATCTTCTCAACAGTAATGACAACATTATTGAACTGTCTTATATCAAAAGTGGGTCTTGGCTAAAATTCTTTGGCTACTTCAACTCTTTGTATGCTAGAGCATTAAGAGCAATTACCAATCATGCTCCAATTAGTGAATACAGACTTAGATTTTTCCCTAGAGAAGAGTTTAGGTGTCTGTGCAGGTTATACCCCATTGAAACAAGATGTCATATCCTTTATGAGTGCAGAAGGTTTAACAAATACTGGAACCCAAGAAGGGACTTGAGTAGCCACTTTGTCATGTTTCTTGAGTTTAACCCTAGTGTGTTTACTTTTCCAGGTTCCACTTCATCATCAGTTTTGAGTAGAACTCATAATTAGTTTTTTTTTTTTTTTAGTTTTCCTTTACTTCTTTTTTCCTTTTCCTTTTCTCTTTTCTGTTTCTTTTCTCTATATCTTCATGTTGTTCTATTTGTCTTGTACATAACTACAAAGTAGCTACCATGGTCTGCCTATGTGCTCCATGTAATAATTGCTGATTAAAAAAAAAAAGATTAGAATAATGTTACATGTGACTGTCACAAATTGTCATGAGTTATGGTTACACAATTACATGTTATATAGAAGGATATAAAAGGTTTTGGAATAATAATATTATTCTATATATCAATGGTATGTAAAACACATGGCCTTTAGGGTAGACTAAGATTAGTATAGCATAGACTAGTAGTCTAGCATATATAAAATAGATACTTTTGTACTTAGAACTCTTTCAAGTTTTCTTATGTAAACCCTATATAAAGTTCTTCTTTCAACTTATTACTGAGTCTTAATATTAGAGTTACAAACTATAGACTCTATTTTATTTTCTCATTTTCTTTTTTCTTTTAGTTTTTTTTCCATTTTATTTTATTTCATTACTTAGAGTTAGGGTTTTAGTATAATGTCACTGTCACTGTCACGACTATCACATAATCATGTGATATAGAGAAAGTTATAAAAGATTCTAGAACAAATAATGTTATATAGTATAGTAATAATCTGTTGGTTTTATAGAAAGCACAAGTTGTAGTGTGTATACAGACTATGGTCTGTAGTATATAAGATAGACTAGTTTGTACTTAAGACTTTATTGAGTTCTTTTATCTTACTCAATAAAAAAGTTGTCTTCTGCCTTTACACAAGATTTTAAGTCATAACATTAGAACTTGATATATTTTTCTGAGACTGTTCGATACTAAGCTCTCTCTAAATCTCTTAATCTCTCATCATCTTTGACCAAAGACAACACTACCTTTAGTCAAGAAGAATTGTTAAACCCTAGGCACAAGGAGTATACTAGTTACACAGAAAAAGCTTAACTATTTATATTGCATTAAAGCTCACTAGTATTTTGTAGATGTATCATCTTGTGTGGACATGCTCTATACTTTTTCATTTATCAGCTCTATGCTACTAGTTCTCTTGTGATCAGTATATGTAGAAGAATGGTAGATGTCCTTAAAACCTTGCTTAGAGTAGAATGATCTTCTTAAACCAAAATAATTTACATTTCTCTCAAGGCAGTAGTTAGTAGTTGAGATAGTCAGTAGAAAGTGTGAGATGGGACAAGAAGAGGGCCTACTAACATATATAGAGATTATTTCAAGTTTGGAATATGAGTCTGAGAGTGAAGCCAGTACTGGCTCCTCTCCATTACCACTTTACACATCTTTACCTCTAACACTACCACTACAATCACTATTATCTATTAATTCTCCTCTATACCACAATACTATAAGTTAATATAATATCAACCAGCTATTATTTCAAATGAGACAGCAGTAAGAACAGATAGTAGCATTATAGGTATTATTAGTAGGAAGAGAAAAGAGAGAAAGAGGTAAAGCAGCAATTCCTCAATCCAACAATAGATCAAATGTGGATGTGGCCAAGCCACTAATATTTAGTAGAGAAGCAAGTAAAGTATTAGAATTTTTGATGGTATACAGGCTCTTCATCAGGATGAAGATGAGAAATGATTTGGTAGAAGAATAGGTGTAGTGAGTTTTATCATATGTACAGAGAGAATCAGCACATATGTAGAAAGAGAACATTATGGAGAACTTAGAAGGTGGGAGTTTGAGTTATGCAATAGTAGGGGAATTTTTGTTAAACTTAAAAGAAGAGTTTGATAAAGGAGATGATAAAACAATGAAGGTAGTAGAATTAAAGAAATTAGAACATGGAAGCAAGACAATGGAGGAGTTTATACAAGAGTCCAGAAGAGCAGCAAGGGGAAGTGGATATGAAGAATGGCCATTGATAGAAGAATTTAAGAGAGGGATAAATGAAGTTATCAGGAGAAAGTTAATAAAGGTAGAAAGATCTCCAAGAAGTATTGATCAGTAGTACAAATATGCCACTAATTTAGACAAAGATTGGATGGAAAGTCAAAGAGAGAGAGAAAGATTAAGAGGAAAGAAAGAAGAAGAAAGTCAAAGACAGAGACAGTAGACTAGGGCAGTTAATAATCAAGTAGATTTTAGGCCATGCTTATTCCCTTCACAAGTCTGTCCTAGGAGGCAGAAAGTGCAAAGGAAACTAGTAAAACCAGTCCCAATAGAAGAGGTAGAGAGAACAAATACAGTAGTGATCAGGAATCTCCTACAAGGACAAATAGAAAAAGAAGGAGAAATGAAAAGAGACCTCTATGTAATGAATGTGGATAGAGGGAGAAATTGTTATAATTGTAGGGGATTTGGCCACTTAGTGAGAAATTGCAGAAATTAGGGGTTAGTGGGCCAAGGAAGGAGGATCAAATACAGGAACAATGTATATATGAGAGACAATTTAAAAGAGGAGGAAAGTCTAGTAGTTCTTAACTAAGCTCTTGTAACAAATTACATATACATATACTAGCTGATAGAGTAAAACAAGCTGATATTTCAGACAAAGAGGAACTTGAAAAAGACAGGAAAAAAATTTCGAAAAAAAAGCCAAGAAAGAAGAAAAGGAAAAAAAGAAATCAGAAGATGTAAGAAAAATTAAAAAAAGGAGAAATGCTGAGAAAAGTTGTAGTAAAGATTGGGCTGGAGTGAATTATTGGATAGTGGTGCAATAGGACTGGTTATGAGTTCAGAGTTTGCTAAGAAGTAGTGATTCAAGCTGAAAAAGATAGAAAGACCAATATATAAGAAATGTAGATAGATCTTTTAATAAGAAAGGACTAATAGAAAATACTATGGAAGGAAATATTTATTACCAGAAGTATAGGGAGAGAATGGAGATTGATATGATTGGAGAACAAAAGTGGAGTATAATCTTGGGTATGTTATGGCTAGCTTGCCATAACTCTAAGATCAATTGGAAGATAGGAGAAGTAAAAATGATGAGATATCTTGAAGAATGTAGAAGGCAATGGAGACTAAAGACTAAAGCAGGGAAAACCCAGATAGTAGAAGCAGAAGGAAGAAGAAAAGAAACAGGAAGAAGAAGAGAAAATGAAGGAAGAAAAAAAAAGACAAAAAATAAAAGCAAAACAATAGATGTAAAGAAAGTAGAGGAAGAATGGGAGATTTGGGATAAAGAAGAGGAGGCAACAAGATCAGAGGAAGAGGTAAAGAAGTTAGTGCCAGAGCAGTTCCATAGGTAAATCAAGGTGTTTAGGAAGAAGGCAAGTGAAAGAATACAATGAGAAAGAGGTAAAACCATGCAATAGAGTTGAAAAAAGAATTTATACCCAGAAAAGAGAATATTTATCTCTTGTCCAGAGAAGAGAGAGAATAACTAAGGGAGTTTATCCAGGAACAGACAAGAAAGGGGTATATTAGACTATTAAAGTTACCACAGGCAGCACTAGTATTCTTTGTAGGAAAGAAGGATGGAAAGAAGAGGATGGTACAAGATTATTGGTACCTTAATGAGTGGACAGTGAAAAATAACTACCCATTGCCAGTTATTTTAGATATTATTAAGAATATTGGGACTAAAAAGGTGTTTACAAAAATGGACTTAAAATGGGATTGTAACAATATAAGAATAAAAGAGAGAAATGAGTAGAAAGCAATATTTACAACACCAGTGTTATGATTCAGAGTCCTTAGGGTTTGGACAAAGAAGTAATCTTGTAAAGGGTTTACACAAGAGAACTCAATGGAGAACTCTGTACAGAATAGTCTATCTTTATATATTGAATCTTCATGGTCTATGCTAGCTATTCCTAATCTACCCTAAACAACCATGTATTAGCCATGAGGTTTCCATATGGTATGACATCATTCTTCTAGAACCCTCTCTGTGTCACATGACCCATGTCATTACTAATCTTAGCCTTTCATGCTAAACAAAGAGGGGAATAGATATAGAAAAGGAAAAGAAGTGAAAAGAAACTAAGTCCACTTTCTGTGATCCTGACAACCAGAAGGGTTGTTTGAGCCAACATTCATGGTTTTTGGACTAACAAATTCACTGGCCATATTTTAAGTATCAGAGTTGTGAATATTAGACTTTATCTCATCTTCCTTTCTTATTTTTCTTTTTATTTTGTTTTTATTTTTATTTCTCTTTATTTAGGGTTAGGGTTTAGCATCACATCATGGTCACACAGTCATGTGATTACAAGGAAATTGGGTAAAAGCTTCTGAAATAATAGTATTATACAATATACTCAACATATGTTGGCCTTAAAGTTTACACATGGTCTTTAGGGTAGATTAGGTGTAGTAGTAAATAAAAACCAACAAGAAAGGTATATAAGATAGATACATTATACTAGAAACTCCATCAAGTTCTCTTGTAATTAACCCAATCCAAGATTTAACTTCTGGTTCTAACTCTCAAGCCTTAAGTCATAATACTAGGCTATAATGAACAAGTTGCTAAGAGACTTGACCAACATAGGAAAAGTAGGGAGTTTAATTAATGATATAATGGTAGAAACAGAAAGTGAAAAAGAACATAATGAGTTAGTAAAAAAGATATTAAAGGAGAATAATTTGTATGTGAAACCAGAGAAGTGTAAGTGAAAGATAAGAAAGATAGATTTCTTAGGGGTAGTAATCAGACCAGAAGAAATAAAGATAGAAGAAGAGAAAGTGAAAGCAGTATTGGACTGGCCAGTTTCTAAATTAGTTAAAGATGTACAAAAGTTCTTGAGGCTGGTTAATTATTACAGAAGGTTTGTGAAAGGATTTTCAAAGATAGTGAGGCCATTACATGAGTTAACAAAGAAGGAGCAGAAATTGGAGTGGGAAATTAAACAGGAAAATTTATTTAAGCATTAAAGAAAATGCTTATAATAGAACTAATATTAGTGGTATTAGATCTAAATAGGAAGGTGAGAATGGAAGTAAATGCATCAGATTATGTAATGATGGGAGTACTATCAATAGAGTGTAACAATAGACAATAGAGACCAGTGGTATATCTCTCAAAGTTGCTTAATGAGACTGAGAGAAATTATGAGATATATGATAAGAAGATATTGGCAGCAATTAGGAAATTGGAGAATTGAAGGAATTTGTTAAAAGGTGCTAACTTCAAGTTTGAGGTCTGGATAGACTATAAAAATTTGGAGTATTTCATGAAAGCATAAAAGTTGAATTAGAGGTAAGCTAGATAGGCCTTATACTTGTCTAGATTTGATTTCACTTTAAAGCATATGCTGGGAGTAAGAATAGGAAAAGCAGATAGGTTGAGTAGGAGGCCAGATTAGAAAGTGGGAACAGAAAATGATAATGAAAACCAAAAGTTGATAAAGGAAGAGTGAGTATAATAAATGATAGAGGTGGTAGTAGAGGGATCAGAAGTAGAATTAACAGAAAAAAAGAGCAAGAGAGAAAGATGAAGAAGTAGTAGAAGTAGTGAAAGAAATAAAAAAGGTGGGAGTAAGGAATCTAAGGGGTGATGAATGGAAAACTGAAGGATACTTAGTGTTAAAGAAAGGAAAGATGTAGGTACCAAAGGATGGAAAGTTGAGAGTGGAAATAATCCAGTTATATTATGATGTGTTGGTAGCAGAACATGGTGGAAGATGGAAGATAACAGAGTTGGTGGCCAGGGGTTACAAAGGACATTGGAAAATATGTAAATGGATATGATTTATGTTATAGAATGAAGAATAGGACAAAGGCACTAATGGGGAAGTTAATAATAAATGAAGTACTGGAGAAGGTGTAGACACACTTAACAGTAGACTTGATCACTAAGTTGCTGTTGGTGACAAGAAAAGATGTAATATTGATGGTATGTGATAGGTTGTCAAAAATGACATATTTTGTAGCAATGATGAAAAGAACATTGGTAAAGAGTTTAGTAAGGTTGTTTAGAGATAATGTGTGGAAGCTTCATGGATTGCCAAAGAGTATGATTAGTGATAAAGGACCACAGTTTGCAGTGGAGTTAACAAAGAAGTTGAATAAAATACTGGAAATAGAAATGAGATTGTCAATAGCATTCTACCCACAAACAGATGAGTAGACAGAATAGATGAACTAAGAGTTGGAATAATACTTGAAGTTATTTATAGAATATAGACAAAGAAATTAGTTAGAATAGTTAACAATAGTGGAATTTGTAGTAAACAATAAGGTTTATGTAGTAACAAAAATATCACCTTTTATGGTAAATTATGGAAGAAAATTAAGGATGGAGATGGATATTAGAAGAAAATAAAAGGTGGAAAAAGTAACAGAGTTTATAGAAAGGATGAGAAAGGTACAAGAAAAAGTAAGAGCAGTATTGAAGAAGGCATATAAAGAGATAAAAAGGCAAGCAGATAGGGAACAAAGAGAAGTGTGTTATAATGTGTGTAAGAACTAATATTTTTCTTTTTCTTTTTTTCTTGATTTTATATTTCTTTTCTTTTCAATTTCAATTTCTTTTTCTCTTTATTGATGATGAAGAGGCATATGACATGTCACATGATGTGAGATCATAGGCCTAGAGCAGACTTGAATAGACTAAATAGATGATATTAAGAAGCATATTAATAGCATATCAACTTTATAGTGTATACATGGTGTACTCATGAACAACACATGGACTTTAGGGTAGGGTAAATATTAAGTAGCACAGACCACATGTAAATTATATAAATAGAGTAGCAATTTAGCAGAGACTTTTTGTCAAGTTCTCTTATGATCCCTACTTGATATCCTATTGAGAGATTTATTGTTTGTGTTACTATTGGTCATTGTGATTAGTAGTTGCCACAACAAAGTGGAAGAATAGAAGAAAGAAGATAAAGTAATACTAAGTATAAAAGACTTAGTATTCAAAGAAAAACCAGTTAAAAAGTTGACAGAGAGATATATGGGACCTTATATAATAGAGGAAATTGTCAAAGATGAAAGCAGTAGACTTAATTTATTTTTCTTTTCTTTTTTATTTTCATTTTTCTTTTGATTTATTTTCTATTTTTCTATTTTTAAAACTTAGGGTTAGGGTTAGAGTGACAAGATCACACAGTCACAGTAACAGTCACAAGTCACAAGACACATGAAAGGATAATATTATACAACATGTACAACATATATTAATCTTAAGATAAATATATAGCTGTTTAGGGTAGGCTAGAAGTAGTTAGCATGGGCCATGAGGTTTTAGTATATAAGGTAGACAATCATGTACAGAGTTCTCTATTGAGTTCTCTTGTGTTAACCCTAATACAAAGTTTTTTCTCTTGATCAACTCTAAGGTCTTGAGTTTGTAACAGAAGTAGTATCAAAGAATATGGTGAAACTGAAGCTACCAGCTTCTATAAGAATTCATTCAGTGGCAAATATTAGTAGAATTATCAGATATAGAGAACCAGTAAAAAGGCAAAGAATAGAGAAACCAAAACCAGTAGAAGTTGGTAGAGTAAAAGAATGGGAAGTAAAGAAAATTTTAAATAAAAGAAAATTAAAAGAAGTAATAAAGTACTTAATGTGTTGGAAGAGGTTTACTAACAGAAAATGATATATGGGAAAAAAAAAAAACCTGGAAAATGCAAAAGAGTTAGTAGAGAAATTTAAGAGAAGAATGGAAATAGAATTTAGATGATAAGAGAGATTAGACAAAGTGTGAAAAGTAAAGTTGAACCCAAATATAGAGAAATTTAGGAAGAGTGAATTGCTAGGAAAGTATACTATGAAGATATTGTTTGGGTAGAATGATAGAAAATTCAAGGATAAATATTTAAAATTTGAAGAAAAATTAGCAAAGATAGAAGTCAGTTTCTCTGGAGGAAAAACCTTGAAGAGGGATGATATTAGAGTTATGAACTATAGACTCTATTTTATTTTCTTATTTTATTTTTTCTTTTAGTTTCTTATATTTTATTTTATTACTTAGAGTTATGGTTTTAGTATAATATCATTGTTACTATCACAACTATCATATGATCATATAACATAAAGAAAGTCATAGAAGGTTCTGGAACAAATGATGTTATATAGTATAGCAACAACTTGTTTGCCTTATAAAAAGCACATGTATTTTAGGATAGAGTAGTTGTAATGTGCACACAGACCACAGTCTGTGGTATATAAGATAGACTAGTTTGTACTTAGAACTCTATTGAGTTTTTTGTTTTTACCCAAGAACTTAAGTTATAATATCTTTCTTAATTTCTGCTCTCTGTATATCTAGCTGTTTATAGACTAATTTACCTATAACCAGAACAAAATTCTATAGATTCTATCTATCTTTAGAAATAGTTAAGCTATAAAGTAGTTTGAAGACATATTTTGAGAAAAATACAATAAGTAAATCTTTTCTATTTCTACATGGTTAGAGCTTGAGAAACTCTTTCATGCTCATTTCTACCTAATTAACACCTCTGCTAAAGCTGTCAACAAGTTAGAAGAAACAACTTATTATCAAAGAAACTATAGTAGAGAATTACTTAAATGAGTTTCAAACTCTTATATTGGAAGCTAACTATACTACTATACTGATATATATACTATTATAGTCAAGTTTTACTGTAGATCCAGATTGTGATTCTACTAGTAAAAAAGCCTAAAGACATTAATTTACTTAGTATTCTTTTGACTTCTCTCAAAGCTGCATATTGTTATGGAACGCTTTGACACTAACATTTTTCTTTCTTTTTATCTATTTTTCTTGATTTTATATTTCTTTTCTTTTGAATTTATTTTTCCTTTTAGTGACGAGGAAGAGGCATGCGACATCGCAGTCACATGACATGTCACATGGTGTGACGTCACAAGCCTAGAACTTGATGAAAGGGTCTAGAAGATGATGTCAGAGCACATGGAATATACATGGTGGCCTTGAGTAGAACATGAGGCAGGAATGAGGATGAAGCATGGATATTAGGGTAGGGTTAAATATTGGTAGCACGGACCAAGCATGTTTTGTATATATAGGACTCTAATTTAGCAG
>Ga0157364_1003993_pt1 | contig 14553 bp, 7 predicted proteins | sample AttsexASBM2_FD_111476 | JGI IMG/M metagenome (GOLD analysis project Ga0157364, IMG submission 111476) | Fungus gardens microbial communities from leaf cutter ant in Ribeirão Preto, State of São Paulo, Brazil - Atta sexdens ASBM2 | ecosystem: Host-associated > Fungi > Mycelium > Unclassified ... | reverse complement strand
TTTCATCATAAACGTTGCTTATATTAAATAATATAAAATATTAATAAGATATGATCTAATCTGTAATACTCATTCAGCAATTCTCCCTTATATATTAAAAAAAAATAAATCAATATCATTTATCTATGTTAATTATCTATATTAATTATCCATATTAATTATTCTAAGCTGTAATTTAAATAATTTAACATCACTAATATAATTCTGCTTATATAATCAGCGATAATCCAAGGTTAAAAACAGTCCGCACTGGAAAATATTTCAAAAAAAAGTTATTGGCAATTAGCGTAAAACAAGATTTAGATATCTCTGAAATAAATATTCGAATCTGAAAAGATTAAAGCGGTTAGCGGGGATTAGAGAATTCCGCTTGGCCGGCCAACCGGCCAAAAAGTCAGTCGACCCTAACATTTCGGACGTACGCACAATAACGATAAACAACATAGGTAAGTGAATGATTACGCTTTAATTACACGGCAGCAGAATAAATGTACGGGCGTTCGCCCCAAGCTCGTCTGATACCGGATATCAGCAATTTCTTGCGCGATCGACTGACGCGGAAAATCGTGAGGCGCGCACGATTAACGACGTGGTGCACGGCCGCCGAGCCGATTGTTGACAATAGTATTACATTTCCGCAAAGAGATCTAACCATTGGTTAAGAATCGTTAGCAGAAATGGCATTTACGTCCGCGAGAAATTGCAGGATCGAGAGAATCGCAGAAATCTGTTATTATTTAACGCTCAGACATACTCGGGCTATCTTGTCGTTTACATTAGTCCACGTTCGTGATAACGCTCAATTAAGCCCGCGGTGTTGCAAATGAAAATGATCCATCGTTTCACAAACGAGTTAGAGATTTACTTCTTTGCGCTACGGAATATCGTTACCTCCACATCGCGCAACTCTACCTACTTTCTACAATAAAAATGCGCGACGTATATGTCATTATACCATAACTGTAAACATTTTTTATTTATTAATCCTTCATCGACAATGTTTAAAAGTACAATCAATTTTTTATTGTGAATTCTAGTAGATAAATTTAAGTCTGTAAAAAATAAGTAAAATCTAACTTCTATGATAATAAAAACTTATTAAAACAAAAATGTGTAAGAATTTTTTCAAATTTTTACAGTCCGAAACAATATAAATAACTGCATTAAAATTCGAAGATTCAAGTTACAGTCTGATCACGAACAATTATGTATGTCAATTATGTATGTCAAAACAAGAGCGAGAAGTATATTATCTCTTTTTATTTATGTTTTTTCATTTTAATTTATATTCTTACTCATTCTGACTTATTAAAATTGACAAAAATAACGGACCAATCAAAAGTCATCTCTGATGAGACTCTATTAATACAACTCTCTATTGCAAACGAAGAATGAACATTTCACATTGCCGACGGAAGATTAATCATAGAAGAAAAAGAATTATAATAATTTATCGGATTTTAAAAATATTGTATTAATGTACCAAACGAAATTTCCACGCAGATACACATATCGTAAAAGTTCTCTAGGTAATTTTAACTGCACAAAAAATTCATTAAACAAGATTTGTTCTTTCGTGCTGAAATAATTCGCATTATACCGATACTACGAGGCCATGAACACTGATAGCCGCGGGGAATATACAATCACCGTCGTCGACCTCCGCCAATATATTTGCGTATACACTCTCATTAAAAGATATGCAATTGGTAGCTCGATCACCTGCGCATTCATAATCGCATTCCCGCATGAAAAATCGACGACGAAGCGTTGGTGTATACATTATCATTGCGAGAATATTCAAATGCGCAGCGTGTCCGGCTATAGCTAACTAAAAATAACGCCGTTTACAATACTCTCGTTCCAAATAACTAAAAATTGATTACAGTAATACGATTGATCGACCAGACGTTGTTCCGATTGACAAAATAATCGAACGACAAGTGTCGCCAAAGGTTATACGGTTCTATACAGTTTCTCGATAATCGAATAATAGTATTCTTTTCTAAGAAGAAGTCAAACCTTAACGAATTCTTCACACAAAGAGAAATGTGAAAGGAAAACGTAGGAAAAAGGGAACGAAGATGTGCCATTATAGTCGATCTGAATTTTCCGTAACGATCCATAAGAAAAACTGGCGTTTGTATACTGATTAAGTTGTTATTGTCTTGTTAATAGCTTTTCGGCAACGAGGCGGATGCTTTGTATATTATGCGCTTGATGGATACGAAAAGTCATTTGTGTCAAAGTTTATCTATTTTTTTCTGACGAAAAATGAGCATTTTAGAACCAAACCTCAATCGAGGTTAATAGATTCGAATGAATTCCGATCAATAAACTTAAAAAGAATTTGCATTTCAAAATAATTTTACAATGTAAAATTATCGCATAACGTAACAAAAAAGATTCATTATCAATTTCAAAGATAATTATGCGTAATGCTTTATAGACATGTTACCTATTATATGCAGAAAATAAATCTTATATAATTTTACGATATAAACATGGTATACAGTGTTTTTCTGTGTATTGAGAACATGATAATCAATTCATTTCTCAAGATAATATCTAAATGTCATAATCTCAATTTATTTGCTTTTCAAGATATAAAGAAAAAGATCATATATATCAAAGTTAAGAACGATTTCATTTTTGTCAAATGTCGAATACTTATGAGATATAGTAATACTTTCTGAGATATTTTATATACACTTTATCCTTATTATCTTTTTATATCTTTTTCAATATAGAATGTGAAACGTTAATTTTCATATTTATCGATATTATGAGTGCAATCTCGCATTTTAGTATTTATATAAAATATATATTATCCGCGCGAATTGGATGAGACGTTCACCTGAAATTTTTCATCATACTCACTCAATTACCGTTTCTCAGTGTATTAATGCCATATATATATCATTTCAATTATCCGCATTTGCATGGAAGCTAAATTGCACAACACTGTTAGCCATAATGACAGATCCAGATACACACGCATCGATCCTTTCCGCGAACGTTTCGCTACCACAGGAGCAACTTTTTTCTCTTGTAGCATATTATAAGCATAACCACAGTCCCGTCTTTCGTGTCTCTCGTAGAAAAAAAAAAACAAAAAAAAGAACGCAAGCTACTTAATAAGCCTCGGAGATCAATCTCGGGAATAGCTGCATCGGGAATGGTTTCTCTCCTGCTAATATGAACTTTCTGCAAGCGTTATATCGGCGCGAGTGTGGCAACCAGCGCGAGATGTTACACGCAAATCCGTGTGTATTCACAATCGTATCTTTCCAGAGCCTGTGGATCTTCATTACAGGCAATTAGAGCCGCGGTGGTCAGCTGCGTTCATTCAAGCGGGATAGTCATTAAGACGTCCCGCAAGTCGAATTTTCAAAAGCGAGCACGAGAAAACACGTCGAACGTAATTTGCCGTCAGTGATGATTAGTATCGGCGAAAGGATGGAAATGCCATCAAAATAATGTGAAAAAGCAAACAATAACGTGAAGGAAAAAAATTGAAAGAGACTGGTAGACTTTTCTCATACGAAGAACGAGGAATCGCTTCTTTCGACTGCCATTAGGATACGACATGCGCAAATGCCACTTGCAAAATTTTTTCCTAACCAATGTTTAGCGCTAAACACTATCAAATGGGATTTGCAATCGCGTTACCGACTCTAAACACGCCGTTAAATATAGTATTGTTTTCGCATCGCTGGCGATTAGATACCTTTCAAGGATGAGAAGTTGCCTGTTATCTGGAAAATCTCAGATGTAATTGCAACGGTAATACCTGTCGGCATCAATAGCGGAATGTTCTCTACCGTATTTAGCGATTGATTGGGTAAACGGAGATTGAAAATGAACTGCAAATTAACTAAGATTACATGTTACATCAGATAAAAAAATTGTTACTCTTTGAGCGATTATGAGAAACATTGTTTTTCTCGATATAAAAGACTTCGGTCATTCATTGAATACAGATTTAAAATAAAGTTAATTTCGATTTGTCACTGTTTTTCATTGTTATCCGTGTCCGAATCACAATTTTATTCCTCAATGCAAAAAAGTCCAATATTGCAATCGCTTGTGATATAAATGCGGTAGATTATAAAATACTTTATTTTTAAAATTATAAAACACATTCAACCGATCGGTCACCACAAATGTAGCAATATTCAAATATCATATATCATACGCAGTTCACTAAGATAAGTCCGAATTTCACAAATCAAAAATGTTTTAAAAAACAAAATTTGAAAGTCTTCGTTGCTTATAAAAGTTTTTCTGCGTTTTCTCAAACACTCGTCTCAAACATTATATATCTACTATTCGACATCGGCACATTCCTTCCTCCTTTTCATATCGTAACTCACTTTTTCATATCGTAACTCATGGTTCAGACTTCCTAACAATGACTGATCCGAGGTCTTTACAATCGCTCTATTTTTGACCGCATTTTAAGCCTGTGCTCCGAAATCACAGTCTTGTATGTCATTACAAGGGTCTAAGGGGATCCATACTATTGACCTGTCGTGAATTAATTCCTATGCTAATGTCTAAGTTACAATATTATAAATTCAATGTTATAAATATTTTATTGTTCTTTTTAATATAAAATTATATTTATTCGGCATGAACGGAAAATTAAACTTTAATTAATTATATGTCTACGTCGATGGACAGAAAATCTCTTAAGTCACGAGTCATGATTTTGTTTCCATATTCAATGCGTAAAATAAAAGTTACTTTCTAACAGCCAAGATTTTAATTCGCGATATCGATTTTAAAAATCAGTATAGAAGCGAGTGATGAAAAAACGCTGAGGGGCAATTAATCGTTGCGGTAATGTCCGTCAACGTAGAGTAGCTGGGCAGGAGATTCAGCGAGGAGGAAGTTCTCTTTGCACCATTAAAAGCCTTTAAAGATGTTGGCAGGCAGGGTCGAGGCGAAATAGACTAGAGAAAATAATGAAAGATTCGCTTATATCGAGATGGTTGCGCGCTCGAGATCGTATATTCGTACACGAGCACCCGTGTATTCGGACGTACGAGTGTGCTACAAAATAGCGGGGAGAGGGAAGATCTTTCGCTCTTCTCAACGGTAATTACCGATACCGACTAATTGCTAGATAAGCGGCTGCCCCTTCTACGTGACTGGACCTCCGATCAGCTACATCGCGATGCGTTCCAGTATTCTTGTTGCATCGAAACCCGATCGCCGCGCGAGACCTCGCACAATTTCTAATATATAGAAGATATATTTATTACGGCAATATCGTATGTAATACTGCCTTGAGTACGCGTTATCGGGTCAATGCTTCAGCATGAATAATCGCTACAAACAGAAAAAGCCGATAGGGAAATATCTTAATTGATATCTGAAAGAACATTGCTTAGAGTTTCCAAAAGCGTCAATTTTATATGACAGAATTTCTCGATGAGAATTTAAAAAAAAAAAAGTAAAACTAATTTACTGCTGCGTTTATTCGGTTAATTTGATTTAAAAATAGACAAAATTATTATATTGGTTATATTGGTTATATTAAACCAAAATAATTATAGTCATCATTATTCATAAAATGTGTAATATTATCTCTCTCTTCTTCTTTCTTCTCTTTATTTGTACATATTCAACCGCATATATATTATATATAATTTTTGTTACTTTATAATTTTCATTATCCTGAATTTAACATTTATCTTATTTTCAAAGAATATGTTCTAGAGCGCTCAATAAATGCAAGATACATTTTCTTTTTCTCTTTTCTTCGCGTTTTTAACTCTATTCTACGCTCTCGTTATAATCGACTCTTTATAATTATTTAGTACTAAATTTTTTTTAACTCATCCAGCGCTGCTAAGTGAGAGTTACTTTTAGAGTTGCCATATCCCAAGTTATCTGATTTGCTTTTACCATTTTACGTTTCTTTCTGCTGAATCACTCTCAACAAGTTCACAATCCTTTCGCTGTCTTTTCTTCTTGTAATACTATCCCATCTAGTAATCTAAGGATCAATTTCTTGTCGTTACTTTCTAATTTTATTGTTGACCTATTATTATTGCCATTTAATTTTGCCTCTCTATTATTATGTGACAATAGAAATAGTTATTAAATAGTTTTTTGTTCCTAAGTTCTTTACGATTTCTAATTCAAGCCTTTGACACCATTTAAGCTGCAAGTTTTTAGACGCATCTTTGTATTCTTCTAAATTCTTCTCGCTGTTTGACACTATTGATTTTTTTCCCCTTCATTTTTTCAAAATGTCTCTTTAAGTATCCAAATATAATTTGTAAGTAAAGAAAAAATTAATGGATTTGACTAGAATAAATCAATTCTTTCATTCATTCTATAATATTTCTTAGTACTCAGAATGCTCGCTCACGTCTGATAAACGTTCATATATTTCTGTTTCGTTATATACATTTCACAATATATCATGTATTCGAATATATACGTGAACAAAAGGAAAAATCTAATGTTTTTATTTTTTGTTTGTATTTTTCAGTAAAACAATGATTCTTTGTATGTCCATTTCTTATGATCATTTTCGAATTATACTTCCAAATTCACTTAAATCGAATTTTACTTAAAAAATATAAAATTATTTTTATCATTACATTTTCGCTTTTACACCTACTTACTATTATCACTTAAGAAAAAAAGAGAAATTTAAAAAAGAAATGTGCGAAACGAGAGTTAATATGGCATTGATTGGGAGCTTTTCTTCGAAGAAACTAGTTTCCTTTCCGCGGATATATTTCTTAACCGACTGGCACGCCCCATATACGTGCCGATTGCGGTAAATTTATGATAATCGTCTTCTCTATTTGCCGGGAACGTTCCGTCTTCTTTGAACTTGCCTGCCTCTTGTGGCGAACCACATAAGTAACACTAAACGAGGCCTGTGTTGTCTGATTGCCGGCCGGTGTATCTTAAGTAGATTATAAGAAGTTTGCAAAATAGATACTGTTTCACTGTTTGATCTTCGAAAAAAATTCGACAAAAACTGCCTCGGAGCAAATAGTATTGGTAAATAAATTCCTTTCCAGAGCAAGAGAGAGAGAATGAAATAAATTCATAATTTGCAAATGACATTAAAATACTTCCTTTAAAATTCAGAATTAATAACTCATAAATAAAATTGATAGATGGAAAAAACGATTTTGTTAAAAAATTTTATAATTTAACTAAATAAATAACAATACTAAACACAATATATCTTTTTTAAGGCCATAAAATGTGAATATATAACAAATCGGAAAAAAAGTTCCTAAACAGTCAAGCTAGATTTTTAGTGCTTAAATAATTCAATGTGAATTTATGTACTACACATCTAATCCAAAAATATAATAAATCTGAAAATAATTTTGTTATACAATCAAAATAATTATGTAGAAAACTCAAGTATGATGAGCAATACTGCAAAAAATTTAGATATTCTAACTAAAAATTTAGATTTCTAATCAGCTTGAATGTGCTACAAATTTTTTTAATAGTTTAACAAATTTATTTTCAGATCTATAATTAGCTAAAATTTTATACTTCAGCAAAACTGTTCTTATATGTACTTTAAAATAAGAATTCAGTAATTAATCAATTCTTAAATATTTGTATCGAAAATAGTTGCCTAATTTATTATCTGCCGGCAATAGATGTTGTTTAATTGATAATTGAATATTTTATCAAATAGCCGAAGATATGATGCTGATTACTATCTATTATTCTTCTAGAGAACCTTTGAGATTCAAATTGATAATATCGCTTCCCTTCGCGTCATGAACATTAAATGTCTCTTCGTAATACCTCAGATTGTTCAATAATACATATTAGACGACAATCGTTATCTCGGCGTAACCGATAAGCGACGTCATCTATCATAAAGTTGTGTATGCGTGCTTCAGCATCACGCAAACGAGACAGTCGAGCCGCGGGGAGTCGAACGGGAGAGGAAGAATTCTCGGATGCGACGATATTTCTTCTATGTTTCCCATTAATAGTAGAACGGCGATAGGCAAGTAATTGGATTGGTGCTTATATCAACTCGAGGAAATAAATTAATTAGGACGCAGAGAAAACTATGACACTTGTTTTGCCTGACGTGGCGTGGTGCGTGATAAGGAACGCCATACCGGGAACAACAACGTTACAAAATCTTAATTACGAAATACTTGCGTAACGCAGCGATGCGCGAACGGTGTAATTAACTGAATTATATGTACAGGGATAATTATCAATATTGCAAATGGAATGCACAACCGCAATCTCTCGATTACAATCTCTTAATTGAGTTTCATTTGGTTTTGTTAGTTGAATGGTGTATTTACATATTCTCATTTGCTGCTACATAATAATGATATGACTAAAAAATTTTTCATTTTTTAGTTATTTGCAAAAAAAAAACAGGAAAAAGAAACTTCAAAAAAAAACTCTCTTATTCCTCTGCAAACAGTTATATCAAAATTGCATTTCATAATCAATATTAAAAAATTTTAATGATTCAAAATATTAAAATTTATTTTCTGACAAACTTTGTTTTCTGAAACTGAGTTGTGCCGCTATTTTTATAACAAAGAAGCGATATGAAAATATTGAATAGACAACAATACTAGAAAAGTCACCTATCAAACAAAAGATTAGGATTCAATTCCCGAACTTACTATCCCGCATAAATAATTTTAATGGGCTTTCTATAATAAGCTGTTACCTAAGCTTAAATTAAGAGCCGTAAGAAATTGACCAATCAGAGTCGATTATTTTTCTCACATTCAATTGTGATTAGTCAAATTCTTACAATTTAATTGTAAAACTTAAAGCTTAAATAACAACTTAATTTTTTTATGTAGAATACGTATAAGAATATTAAATATAGAATATCATAAAAGTGCGAAACTACTCCACTGAGAAAAACAAAGTCTACAAAATATGAATTTAACCTTAAAATAATTAATTAGAGATACACAAATACTGTGTTTCTGTGTTTGCAGTACAGAAACTTCCAAACAACAGCAATAAATAGTTTTAAAAACGAGATCAGATTTCTAAAATAGGAGAAAAGCTTACAATTCCTTCCCATAAAAATTGTGATAAAACCAGTTTGAAAGTTTCGATTTGTGTCAAAGCATTGTTGATGATATAATTGTTGATTGAAATTGATGACTTTTAAACTAATTATAGCGCATAATCCGATTACATTCGGAAAAAATATGTGTTTTACTATCCTTTGACATTGTTGAATTGACATGAGGTTTGTCTCTAGAATGCACTAGAACTTCCTTTTCGCTTTTGCAAAAAATACCAATCATATATCTATTCCACTTTAAGTTCCAAAAGTATGTACTAGTTCAATTACAGAAAACAAATCTAACATGAAACTTTCAGAATGATCTCCGAGACAAATAGTCTTTTCTTATAAATATTATTATACGTATTCTATGTTTATGCGTCGATCTTGCATGATTTGTGTGATAAGTAATGTGAATAATAGTTTATCAATCTTGAATGGCTTTCACGTAGATAAAAAACTATGCTGTAAACTTGATGTGAATATAATTATGTCCATAGAGTCTCTCTCATTGCCAAAACTTTAAATACAAATTTAAAATGTGTGTTAAACATGATAAAACATAATCGGTAAACTATAACCAAGGTCAAGTGAATTTTCTAAATCATTTGGCTTTTGAATGATCTTATCTTCCAAATATAAACATTTATCGGCAAACAGCATTCCTTTTTATATTAAACATAATAAATATTTTCATTTGAATAACATTTGACCTCCGCTAACGTCGACGCATATAAATTCCAATTTATTCCATGTGAATCATTCGTAAAATAAATTTAATTAAACATACCGCTTCCTTAAAAAATGACACAACTCAAAAACATAAATTTCTCAGAAAAAGGGAAAAATTATTTTTCAACTTTAGACAAAAAATTATTGGCGAATCATATAATATCGATGAAAAGAATATATTCTTAACATGTCACTTTTATAATTTTCATCTCACAATCCTTAAAAAACCATTCTTTTAAGTTGCGACATTTTAAATGTTTTTTTACAAAGTTAAGTTAATTCACTTTCGATGAATATTTACATGACTCATTCATGTGTATAATGTGAATAATGTAATATAATTCAAATATCACATTTTTTTTGTATTACTGAAGTAAGTAGAATAAGTCACATCTTTCCGCAGTATTTTCAGATTGCATAAATTTATCATATAATACCCGTTAAATTTCATATATTAAAGGTTGTTAAAGGCCATTGTAGAAAAAAAAACAAATTGCTGAATTATTTCCTGACTACACATATACAACCACATATACAACTCAAAAGTATTAGGCACTTATAGGTTTTTGTTCACCTGGAATTTTTTTACTAGCATTATTATCTACTGATCATTGGCATTACACATAAGTTTAAAGAATCCTTGAAACAAAAGATAATTTATAGCCAATGCCATAAATTAATTTTTGCCCTGAAACTTAAATGATTAATAAAGTGCCTAATATTTTTGATCAAGGCTTTATAATAGCAATTTTTGTATTAAAAAGAAAGTATAAAGCATACCTCCAGGAAATCTGTGTGGAAAAATTCTACCGTGCCTTGAGAGTAACCAAGGATATAAAGGATAGCTGTCTCTAGGCGGTTGATGAGGATGAGGGGGCGGATGTGGTCCGCCGGGAGTCCCACCATGCGGATAAGGCCCATGTGGCGGTCCATGGGGTGTCGCGCCGTGATGCGCTTGAAGCGCCACCGCGATATTCGCCGCCTGGAAGTGCTGGGCCGCAGCCAAATTGGCAGCTAAAGCCAATTGCTGCGTGTGGTATTCATTTTGGCCAGTCTGCGGTCCCGCAGGACTGTGGCTGGCGGGTAGTCCATATAAAGACTTGAGCTGTTCCGCGGCCATGACCGCGGCCGTCGCGGCGCTAGGTGGTGGCGCGAGGTAGTTCGGGCTGGGCCTGACCACCCCTGGGGGCGGTTGGGGATGCGACCCGACCGGTGAATCCCCGTGTGGTATCCTGTGCGGCGGGCTAGGGCTGTTGTTGGGCGTGGAGCCGCCACTGTGGCTGTGAACAGTTGTTCGACCAAAGTCTAGATGTGTCGCTGACAGATTGTGATGATGCGGAATACCGTGATGATTGGTACCATGAAGGTGAAGATGACCCCCGCCGCCGCCGCTACCAACGCCGGTGGCGTGTGACGGTGTCCGTCGTGAGTTCGGGTATGATTCTACAGAGGAACTTCTAGAAACGGGTCGATCGGAGCCTTCGGAATGAGCACCGGGTGATCTCGTGGCGACCCGGCGCGATCGCGGCGAGGACGAGCCCTCGACTATCTCCATTGGACTGCCATCGATTTCGACTCGTTCGAGGCGATCCAGACGATCCGCTTCGCGGCCTCCTTGCCCGCCGCCGACGATCGAGTCGATGCTAAAGCCGATTTTCGGCTTAGATGGCACCGGGACGATTGGCGTCGGCGCGAGCGGCATCATCGTACGATTATCGTACGCTTCCCAGGTGGACAACCCACTTTGACAGGACCAACGGATCTGTGAATGCTGAATCGTCGAGATTAAGTTCGCCGCAGCATCGCGGCTGCCTCCAAGCCGCCTTCCTTGAATCAATCGAACGATCTATAATAACGAAGAATTTCTGGACTTTTAATAAACACTGTTAAATTATCACTGGAACACTCCTCACCAGAAGATTCACTTCTTCAAGTCTGTATCTCTCTTCACACAGTTCCTAAAGTATCTTCGATCTCTCAAGTGTTTCTTTCTTAGAATTAAGTTTTTTATTATTTATATTAATTGTTTTTTCTCAATCTGCAAATAATCATCGATGATGTCCGTTACTCCGTTAAATCGACACCAGTTGTCTCGGCAGTCACTCGGCGACGGACAATCAAGTCCCAGCCTCTTGTTCACGCATCACTAACATACGACAGATACATACTCGTCGTCTCGCCGGTGTCGCCAAATATCGACACGAACCCACCAACGTAACTCAACTGATGTAATCCCGTCGTAATCACGAACGTCGTCGCACTGGCTGGAGCCTCACGACACTCACTCGTATGTCACGTTCGACACTCTCCATCGACCTGCTCGCGACACGGACTGGAATCTCGACGAGAAACGGGGAGAGGAAGGACGCCTTGAATACAACGTCAAAAGCGGGCACACGTCGCGCTGCGTCCTATGAAATTCAGCTCTCGGTTACGAGAGCTAACACCGAGCGCCAGCTCTGACGGATGTTCCTGGCACGAGCGCTTGCTAGTGTTTGAGCAAATTACAGGCTAAACGAGGCGCTTGCCCCACCGTAGTGGGGGACCACGGTCCGGTAGAGCAACCCAACCAGTCGACACCCCACTAGCACTTCCACCGCCAGAGCGGTTCCACCGTCTACGGCGTCAACATCAAGTGGAGCTCCAAGTGGGGGTTCAAAAAGGGCGTTGCTCGATATTACGAAGGCGTATACTCGCGTCCGATTGGCGAATTTGCCGCGACACGGAGAACAGAGTTGGATGTGAACACGACCGTGGCTACCAGAGTTCCAGCAAGGCACGTAGAAGCTGCAGTGGGGCGACGCATTAGTCCGCGATGGGCGTTAAACCAACGTTTTTGTCGTGCGATGAAAATGAGTCGTTTAATTAATACGTCTGGCTCTCGCTCTCGCTTCCACCCACGTTTCCTCGTTTCTCTCCTACCCGCCCCCGTCCCGCCCCTTCCCCATTCTCCATCTCGTCCATTCCGCCCCGCAAGAGAAACGAGGAGAGGAACTATCCATTCGTTTGTGGATTGTACGGCTTCGTTTACTTCTTCGGCTTTCCTCTCTAGTCTATACTAGAGAGTAATAAAATCCCGCCGGAGACACGGGTTTCGAATAAAAAGGTGTGAAAAGGTCAAAATAGTTCGTAACAATGCTCAGAAAATCACGTTGAAACAGAGTATCTTTTTCTTTATATAATTACTGTCTTTATATTCTTTGTACGACGCAATCTTTTCAATGAAAGATATTTTATGTGAAAATGTATAAGTAAAGATTTAAACCGAGAAATAATTTTATACTATTATGATACAGCCATTGTAATAATTATACTGTATACAAAGTGATCTTAAATGAAAAATAATGGGAAGATAGAGAGTAAAGATACAATCAATTACAAATTTAATGATGGATTCTAATACTATGGTAGATTATGGTCATTTCTATTATAGGACAAGATGAATTTAACTATAAAACTATGATTTTCTCTTTTCGTTGTCGACACGAAAGGATTGTAGAAAAAGAATTAATAATAAAAATATAGTATAAATAGAGAATGAAGATAGAAAAAATATCAGAAAAAGATAAAGGTCCGTGTTAATACATCATTTTTACATTGATAAATGCATATATTTAACAATATAATTTTCGTTATTATATAATTTATATACTGTAGAATTTCATAAATAAATGCGCACATTTATCAATAAAAGAGAGATGTAAATATACCAAAAACTGAAACATACTCAACATAAGTCTAAGCTCAGATATTTATAAAATATTTTCGTATTTTCTGCATATTTTCCACGATTAAAAAACGGAAAAGCTAGGTACGTTTTAAAGCAATGGAAAAATCAGAATGATCTCAAAGGACATTAAGAAAAAAAAAAGAATAATAAAAAGAGAAAATTAATTTAAAATCATATAGAAAACGTGTTTTTTTTCTAATTCAATGACAAATGTTATTTGTTACAACTGATTTAGAATTATTGATCGACTATCTTATACAATAATACCTAACACATAAGTCTTTTAAAACATTTCACTACAATGCCAGACGCCAGCGACCATCAAGGCACTATTAACTTTTCACGCTTTATTAAGAAAGTTCTTAAGATATAGAGAATATATAGGAACGTCCTCTATCGACTTTCAAAAGTCTGTATTAAATGTAGAGACCTTGGATGTGCCATTTCTCGTATGATGCACCATTTATCTTATTGGTCACCAAATGTTAAACAAGGACAAATAATGCATTGTGCACACCATGCATCCGTGAAACGGAATGCACCCTCTGACGGAAAGTTTGTGAAAGTTATCTTGGCTGACTTATCCAAGTTGGCTTGGAAATATAATAAATATATAATTATATAAGAAATATGTCCATCTATTTTTCTTTCTTTTAGATTTTAAAATTATATATATATATATATAATTTTTAGTATATACAATTTTTTATTTACATCTTTGACTCAATCTCTTTAATAAAATCATAATGTATAAGCTTATGCCTGTTTATTTTGAATCCTTTAATATCAACTTTATATTAATTTTTTTCACTTACCAATACTTTTCACTTAATACTTTTTATAGTATGTAGTTCTTATTCTAGTACTAAAGTAGTGCAGTGATATTACGTAGGATCATAAACGCTATTTTATTTCAAAACCAAAGATTGTCCAGATTTTCCTTTAAAGTCTCCACTAAATGAAATTAGGCACCTTTTTTAAAAGTGAATCATAAATGAGTTCAAGTTGGCAAAGCGGCTATTAACCT
>Ga0157364_1003992_pt1 | contig 14553 bp, 3 predicted proteins | sample AttsexASBM2_FD_111476 | JGI IMG/M metagenome (GOLD analysis project Ga0157364, IMG submission 111476) | Fungus gardens microbial communities from leaf cutter ant in Ribeirão Preto, State of São Paulo, Brazil - Atta sexdens ASBM2 | ecosystem: Host-associated > Fungi > Mycelium > Unclassified ... | reverse complement strand
AATAAACAGGGAAGATAAAAAATGTGTAAGCTATTTTGTGAGTTTCCTTCGTCTTTCTTCTCTCATATTCGGCTTCATGTATACAACACATTGGGTGGTATTCATAGTCGGATCTTATATTTAGAACCATCTTAAGTACAATCAAAAAGTTTATGAACCAATCAGAATGCTGTATTAGTATCTTAAAACATTACTCAAAATGGTCTTAAAATAAGAACTAACTACAAATACCGACCATCGACTGTTCTATTCATGGATAATAAAGTAACCGACACTTTCTCTCAGCTTGCAAAGATGTGCAATACATGTGCTTACACAAAAACAGGCATAATAAATCATTAGTCCTTTTCAGGACTAAAATTGGCCCTTTTAAGGATTATTATATATTTGTAATACGGGAAATCTGAAAAGCTATTGGAAATAAATAATTAATAAAATAGATAGATTACATATTTTTAGACCTCCCACGGTTGATCACTGTCAGAGTAACAATAAATTATAACAATAAATTTTTATTGACCGACGCAAAATTCGAAAAAGGAAATCAGAAAATATTTTGAATAATTATCAAAATATGTTTCACAAATTTACATAATTTGCTAAAAATATGTGAAAAATGTATAAATCAAAAGACTATTACAATTTCAAATTAATTTCGTCTCTTCATTTATAAATATCACTTTAACAAAGCAATACATTACCATAAATAAATTTCCTTTGAACTTCGCGTTTCCTTGTTTATTGTCGCAAATAGACTCTAAGAAATTATCAACAAGTATCAATAAATGGACGAATTGATGGCGTGTACCATGTAAATTATTGCAAGCTCTATTGATGTATATACTATATCGGCGGGAACAATATCGAATTACAAGAGTCGATTATATTTCATGTTATAGTGCAAATCTTACATTGAAAAAAAAAATTTATTGAATTTTTATAAATATTTATTTCAATAGTACTAACGAAATATTTACTTACAGCATTTACTCAAAATAAAAAAAGTTATGCTTAAATGCAAATAAATATATATTTACATTTAGTAAATATTTCGTTAGTACTATTGAAACAAATATTTATTAAAATTTAGTAATTTTTTTTCAATATATACCAATGAGTATCTTTGTTGTCGCGAGCGTTATAGAAATCTGACAAATTCGAACAAATTTACCACATGATTGCGTCGTCATCCTTATATGAAATTACGAAGCTCGCATGCGGTTACCTCTCCCATGAGTACTGTATCATACGACGTTACGATTGCCTCGTGATAAAGTATTTTCGCGACCGATTTCGCGAATTAAACTTTCATCAAGCACTAAACATACGAAACATAGCATTTTAGCCCGATAGCATTTTATACAATATTCTCGCCTCAATATAAAATTGATCGAAATTTATGATAATTAATGATAAATATACAGTTTCCATTCAAGAAAAGATTACTCTTAAATAATCATAAAATACTAAAAAAATATATCGCTATCTTCAATAATTCTCAATCATTGCTTTATGTAGATATTGTAGATCATTTCTGTGAGTTGTTGATAATAATGACAAAACAAAAAAATTTTGGATAAAATGAGAAAGAGGACAAGAGAATCCTCCCTATCATCCGATTTATAACGCAAATTGCAAAAGCCAAAGTAATCGACCTGATATGTAATATAACATGTAATATATATATATATATATATATATATACATATATATATATATATATATATGTATGATAGAATAAAGCACAATCCTTGCACGTGCAATTCCTTGAAATTCTAAGAAATTCCGGCAGGATTGCCCGACGTAATATCGAAATTGTACGTGCGATGAGTTGTAGCAATTGATTGCGCAGAAATAGAACTTGGTCTAATTTGTGCGATTTTCGCGAGCACAACATCTGGTTCTTCTGATAACTTTTAGTTTTCGCAGATATTACTAATAGTAGTCTTCGTATACTTGGTATTCAATATTGGAATACATCGATTAGTGAAGCTCACGTAGTACATGCATAATTAATCGAATTATCAATCAAAGTCTCCATTATCGTCGAAATGTATTACAGTATGGATATTAAAGCTGAATTAAAATTATTGCATTTCCTATGAGGACAAATCAGTAGAAAGAGTCTCGTTTGCCTCGTAATGCAATAATTTCAAAGTGTCATTAAATTATTAAATAATTATTTTAAAAATTCATCACAGTTACACCGGTAAAAAGCGCAAAACTGTTACACATCTTATTATTTATATTATTATATATTATATTTTATATTATATATATTATATTTTAGATCTCTTTTATATTCCGTATAAATTTAGAAACGTTAACAATACATTAAATTAAAATTATTGCATTTTCCTGTAAAAGCAAATCAGAAAAAGCCTCATATATCTCTCGTAATGCAATAATTATAAATTATTATTAAATCATTAATTATATATTTAAAAAAATTTTCATTACAATTATTTAGTTAAGAAATGTGAAATTGTTACACGGCTTGTTATAATTAACATATCAAGTAATTGGTGATAAATATAAATATAATTATGAAATACTACCATAGTTTTGTGTTGAAACTTATATTTTCCCGTGACCTGAAAAGTCTATATAGCGGCACTCAACTGTATCTTATTTTCTCATTAACTCCTTTTGCTTTGTTAACACTCTGTACATATAACGTTTCTTTTATTGAGTATATCTATGTTCACTTTAAGTGATTTCATTATCGTTTTTACTCGCTGTCTTCTTTCTCAAATCCAAGTTTCTCAAATCTATTTGCACGTTGTTTTAAAATCTTTTAAAATAGTTTTAAATTGCAATAAAGAATTAATTTTAAATTTCTCTTTATTTCGTACATCAAAAGAAAGATTTTGCTGAAGTATCTAAAAATTTAGCTAATATAGATCTGAAAATAATTTGTTGTATCATCACAAGCATTTTTTCTGTGTAAAAATAAAAAAAGTTGTTCGCAATATATTATATTAATACAATATTAATATACAAGAAATATATGCAATATTATCTCTGTTTGTACGTGTGCTCTTGCGAAATACGAACGTCCAAGAGGATAAGGTAATATATTTCCGACCCCATATCTTGCAGATATGCATCCGTCGTGCGTTTGGTGTGGCGGGTAAATACAAAAGTCATTTTGCTTAAGTTGTGCACCGCGAGCGGACTATCCTACCGACATTATCACTATCATGTTTTTCGATGGCAACAAAACTTGCGCGGAACTTCCGTAATGAAACGAAGTCAAAAAAGACGAAACTCCCGCATTTTGCCGTTGATCCTTCTTGCCCTCGCCATCCAAGCAACCATCCGCTGTCGCTTCCGTAAGCACCAAAGTACAACTATTGGCGCGTTTCTTCCCGATTCAATTACATTAGAGAACGTCCGGAGACCTTTCTTTTCTCTCATCTATCGGAATAGTGCATGTTCCGGCTCACCTTTGCCGACATGTATAACCGTCCGGGTCTTTCTCTCCTTTTTTCTCCCCTCTGCCTACGTCGCTGCCTTTTAAAGTGCCGTGCAAACCCACGATAAAGTCGACTCATAAATAAATACATTCCCCGCTACAATATGTCCGCCAGTACCTTTCAATAAACTTTTAGTATTCACTTTATATCGTCCCAAGAGGAAATACATGTACATTCAATGATTAAATGTCGTAGGTGCCCAACTTACAATTTGTGATATTTGATTGACGCAAAATCATACTTGTAAAATCTATATTTTTCTCGTTCGAATGAAATATTAGACTTGGTAAGAGAGTTGTTGATTGTATACATATCTATACATATACTGATCGTATATATGGCACGCTATTCCATCTTCGTTTGACAGCATTTCTCTTTAAGAGAAACAACGTCGGATTAAAATCGTTTTCTACTACTGTGAATAATACAAGTGCATTGCAATAGTTTTTTTTTATTTATCTTTCTGTACTATTTCCTTTTCGCAAAATTATCCATCTCAAAATAACTTTAGTTACACTAAAATTTTAATGCAAGCGAGCTGTTTAATTTTAATAAAATGAGTTGTTTTTTATAGAAACGATTTATTACACAACACTAATATAATTTCAATTATCTTATTATGTTATACATTCAACTATTTTACTTTAAAAAGTAATTATTTATTTTACTTAGACTTTCTCAAATACACATAACATTATTAATACAAAAAAAGTTTAAAAAGACGGCTGAAATGACCTCAGCAAACAAGTTGACCGCTGGAACAGCCTACAAAAAGTGTTTAAACGCTTAGAAATTCTACTGTCATCCGATGCGGATACAGTTTGCCGTCCTTACGAAAGGCAAGCATAACTTCGAAGAAAGGGTTAGTAACTTCTATAAGTTTGCTATGATAGTGGGAGAAGGCACTTCGGCTCTTTTCAGATCGACTGGACCAGCTGAATGATTAATGGGCTGATACTGAAAAAAGCACTTTCATCCATCTTTCGTTCCCCATATCCTACATTCACCTCTCTGCTCTCTTTCTTTCCCTCGTCTCTCTGCTTGCCTCGTACATTGCCCTATGTTTGTCCAAGGACGCACATGGTCATCGAAGAACAGCAAAAAACAAAAATGCCGAGGGAAGGATAGATGAATTTATCGTGAAGTATCATTTGCAGGATGTGCCACAAATTTTGGATTCCCTTAACTGTTCAAGAGAGTTCATTCCTTCTTTCTTTTCCTTTCTACTCCCTGCGGCTGTTCTCCATCGACATTCTCATCCATCAGTGATGGATAGTCATGAGAAAATGAAAAGCCGTCTTTGATTTATCGCTAAGCGATCATCTCTACCGGCGTTATCTGCAGAAGAAACGTACATCGCGAATACACGGCGCAAGTAATGGACCTCCGGTGCTGCTGTTCTCAAATTATCCCGTTGCAAAACACACGCTAGGAATATCAAAAGGATAATCGCGCATACATTAATTATAGCGCAGCGTCGAAATTGCTTCCAGTAATATTCTGATATATTAACGCAAGAAGCTACTGGAAGATTTAAGAAAAGATATTATTGCTTAAACGCTACTTTTAATTTGATTTGCATCAATTTCAGAATTTTATGTACATTATTTCAATTCTTTTGAATAATCCCTCTTAATATAATAAAAAAAAAAATAAGACTCTCATCTTATTAAAAAAGAAGCAATGCATTAATTTAATGAAATAGTATTTTTTTTCAAGCGTAATACATCAACGTTTTTATGATAAAATCCTTTAGAAAATTGCTGTCATTAATAAAAAGAGAATAAAACGCAAATGAGATCACTAGAACGATCAAGGCTATTACTTTATCGTATTTGGTACAAGTGGTCGTATCAACCAACTCGTTTACCGCTATCTTGATCAAAGGCTTTAAGAGACAGCTCGCATTTAGTGAGCAAAAATGTTCTTTTACAAAGAACATTTTTTAAAATTAAAATTAAAATAAAATTAAATTTTTTTCATGTAATTTCAAATACATGTTCAAATATAAGCAATTTATATTTTTGTGTCAATAAACGTTGTCAAAAATTAATATTATATTCAAATTCTATTGGTTTTTTACCGATTCAAATTATTTATCAGAAGCTTCAATGAATAATTAAGTAGGCATACTTTTCAAAATATTTTTTTATCATAAATTTTTCAATAAGAAAAAAATGCTAGATCGTGCCTAGAAAACGAGAATTTAATTATTCGAAATGCATCTGAAAACAATCACTGAAAAAGTGCATTTAAAGCCTGGCACCGCCCAATTCTCGTTTCCCGCGAAATAGTCTATTAATTATCAAAAGAAAGGAACATTTTCGCGGCTGTGATATTTTATCAGCTTAATAGCCTGGACACGACATCACTCTATTCATTTAAATGCTTACACTGTAAAAAGGTCACAAAGCCAATTCAGCATTTTCGAAGTTTATAATAGAATATATGTATTTTTATGTTATTTTGAAAATAACATTTTAACATATAAAACATTTTTTCTAAACAAATATAATTTTTAAACATACAAGGTGACCAAAAGGATTGTGTTGAAAGTAAACCGTTATTTTTTTCTCCTCTGTTTTTCAATCATTTTTTTTTATTGGAGTACTTAAAACCTGTCAATTTCATATAAACTGTTGTACAATCCAGTTTATGAGCGTTAATGTAAACACATTAATCATCAAAAAAAGAGGTTCAAAAATTTTTTTAATGTTTTTGAAAAATTATTTTTTAAACACAATATCATTAACATGGGTAGAGGTATTTTTATTATAAAACTTTTAACATGAACGGATAGAAATAATTTTATTAAAACATTTTTTAATATCTTGAATAGTTTTTAAGATGTAATGAAAAAAATTAAAAATTGCTTTTATATCTACAAAGAATAATTTCACCTCTTAAACCATTTTTTCACACAAATTTCTAACAATTAATATTGTCTAAATTCATCTATTTACATAATCTATTATAAATATATATGTGTGTATACATGTATGTATATATATATATATATATATATATATATATATATATACACATATAAAATTAGAATTTAACACTTTGCGAAATTTTCCTTGTAAGCGTATTTTCATTTAAAACTTTTTTAAATCTATATTTTTTATGGAATCTACAACATACTTCTGTACAGTTTATTGTAGAAGCACTCAATGAAAAACATCTTTTCTTTAATATTTAATACGTTCACGTTGCTGATACTCATAAACAACAATTCAAATGAAATTGACGATTGAATCTCAAACACCCATAATCAGAAAAAACGATTATCAAAACGAAAAAAAAAAGAAAAATATAATGGATTACTTTCAATACAGTCCTAATAATCACTTTATGTAAAATAAAATATATATCAAGTTACTTTTGCGAAAAACATCAAAACTATATGATAAATTTATGGATTTAAAAAATTCTTGAATAGATATAATAAAATGAATTATATTAATGATGTAATTTTAGGTCATTTTGTCGTCAAATTATAGATAAAAGATATTCAATTACATTCGCAGTCTAAATTATTTTTTGCGAACTCACTTCACTTGTAACAATAAAATTAATTTCTCGATTATACATTTGCCTATTATCCACAGTTCATAGTATCAAGTCTCATGATTTTTACTATGTATATCTACTCTGATTTCAGTTTTCAGCTACAGTTCTCTCGACATGTCCATCGCTGTTGACCATTCCGTCCTGCTGTTGACCGCTATTCTAACAGTCAAGCGACATGACCAACTTCTGTATGTTCAACTGTATGTCTGTGGCGGGTAGGTATAGTTACTTATTAATGGGAAGACTTGTTGCTCCGTTACGATACTATACTTGTAGTTCCATTGTAGTTTATGCCCCTCTCTCTCTCTCTCTCTCTCTCTCTCTAATTTTGCAAAGATATACAGTTTTTTTACATTAAAATTAATTGTAAATCAAGACAGATAATAACTTGCACAATTAACTTAATTTATTCCACTTTAATATGTTTCCGAAATAATAAGATATAAAAATATATTTACAACTTAAATAAAATTATAATGATATATATAAACGTAGCAAGATGATAATAATAATAAAATGCAAATAAATAAAAAGAATCTATTTAAAAATAGAAATTATTAATTTAACGTGTTTGCATTTTTCATTCTTACATTTTGTATACAAAAAAATTGGCACTTAATATTTAGTAGTTTTAATTCCAAAAGATGTAAGACTTTCACGTTTAAAGAAAAAAAACAAACGGCCGAGTGTCGTTTCTTTCCGAATGAAGTAGCTTGAGTATCCTCTCGACTGAAACCGTCTGCCGATGTCAGTACATTTTACGTATGTTGGATGCAACAGAGCCAAATGTATTTTTCATGAAGCCGCAATAAAACTTGCAGCGACGAAAGCCAATAACAGTAAACCGGCGGCTCGTGTAAGGCATACTCGTGTATTTTTTTGCACAGTAAACCATTTCGTCGCGTATTTTTCGTTACAAGGTGTGAAAAAACCGGCGAATTATCCACATTTAATTCAATTAATGAAAAATACTTCAATCAATTAACAAGTAAAAAAATTTAGGACACGATCTTGCTTCGACAAGCAACAAGTTGCGTGTCTAGAAAAATCGTGTTTAATAATTCGTATTTATGTATGACCTGATTAATATTAATAATGTGTACCATGGTATGCGTGTTTCGTTTTTCATTATCTTAAAATATACTATCGTCATCGGTAATTAATATCTCGCCTGTTATCCACTTAATAACTCAGCTTATTAAATACAATATTATTCATAACTAAAATAAATGTTACTCGATAAAATATATAGAAAAGAATAGAGCAATATTCTTAAACAAGAATACATTTTTCAACAAAAGTTTAAAACTAAAACATTTAAAAGATTTCTAGTAATTTAAAAGACTAAATTATTTTACGTTAAAAATTTAAAAGATCTGAAAAATTAATCTTCGAGTTTATATAATTACATTTACATATACTTATACAAGGTGTTAAAAAAAAACCATTCAGCATTTATGTGGAAGACAGTAGGTACACAACATAGAGTAAAACATCTTAATGAATATAGGTCGAAAGTTCAACCGTTTCTTGAGATATAAACATTTTTTTGTATATCAGCATCATGACTTACTAACTTCTACGTGTACGTGTCGCATACGATATTTTTATTTCATAGTGTTTATAAACTGCGTTCTGCAAAAAGAACTTTGTAAGATTTTGTAAGAAGAAAATGCCAAACATGTATAGAAATGGAAGGAAGATATGTGGAACACCTTCTGTAAACATAAGTCATTCATTTATGATGCTAACATAAAAAAATGTTTATATCTCAGAAATAATTGAACTTTCAACTTTAAAATTCCAAAAACTTTTTAAGACCAAAATTAGCCCGACAATTAATTGCTTAATGTATTGGGTCGTCCGGAAAGTTCGTACCGATTTTGAAGGAAAATTGAAACGCAGAAGATTTAAATTTTTAATTTTATTTATTAAATTTAAATCTTTTGCACAAACTTCCTGGACGACCCAATACTTTACTTGTGTACGTGAGCTAGCACAGTCACACTGTTGATTAAATTTTTTGACTTAAACAATGAGCAAAAAATCTACTATATAATAGTAAACTATATAATAGTAAAAAATTAGCAAAAAAATACAAGAATTCGTACTTGATTTTTAATTCGCTGCTTTTTTTCTTTGTGAATACCTTTAATCTTAAGCTAGCACAATCATGGATTTTAGCGAATCAGCTGGAGCAAAAAAATTGGAAATGGAATAAAAAATTAGCAAAAAATAGCAAAAAATGTGGTATAGATTGCATTTGATTGTGCTGAAATGACTGTGTCAGCTTAACAGACGTATCATGGGCAGAATCGGAATAGTAATGTCACTTCTTAATTGCCAAGCAATTTAATAATTTTTGATTGACTAATAAATAAGCATCTTTAGAATATTAATAATTTAGATATTAATAAGGATCATAAATCTGTAAATAATTTTATTGCAAAAATTTATACAAAAATATTTAAGCACTAAAATCCACTTTGATCAAATATAGAAGTCCTTTTGTTTAATTATCTTCTTCTTCTTCTCAAGCCTCTGGCCTGTATTACACCTCTCATATTGCTTGTGGTGCGCACGCTAATTATTCAATTGCCACGAGCATATGGGATCTATAGTTTTTTTAATGCCAGTTCCGAACACCAGATTTTTCGAGAGGTATTCTGTGGCAAGGATATTCTCAGGAGATTGCCGACTTTTTCCGAGAGAAGACCCGAGCGTAAATATTTTGGTTTCTATTAGGATCGAATCCGGGATCTTGTATGATGGATCAGTGCGCTGTGCTATGCCACGCTCACGTTCTTGTTTAATTATAATTTTTCATATATTTTAGAATTATACAAGAATAATACAGAATCTTGTTTCGCATAACTCAATCTTCGTCATAAAGTATAAAGAAAAAAATTTGTCTTATTCTATTTACTATCGATTTACTATCCAACGTGTTCATTATGAAATACAATTTAAAACAATTTAATTTACGGACTTCATAATCTTGAAATATCTTAATAACTATTCAAATATATTTTATGATAAGAGAGAGAGAGAGAGAGAGAGAGAGAGAAAGGAGAGAGAAAAATAAACACTTAATGAAACATAATCACTTTTTTGCGAATGATAGAAACAAAGATTTTTCGGCCACGAGAATAATCGGTGATAGGCAAAAGATATGACGCGAAATAATTGAAAATGATCCATCGATCGATCCAACAATGGCAGTGCGGCATTAATTTAAAATGGAACTGATCTGAGTTATTTCCGTTCTATTATGGTACCTCGAGCATAATTGTGAAACCGTTAGACAAAGATTCAGACGAACGGCCGTAATTAATCTCATCATCATAGTGTACATTGAAATCTGTACCTATTAGCCAGATCCTTCGGAATTACTCTTGAATCTGGAAAATACTGTCCTTGTCTCAAGATGATGAATGCTGCAAGGGATACAAAAAGGCTACAGATGCATCTGTACTTGTACAGATGAATTGAAATAAGCTGTCCACGGATCTTATTGCCTTGAGATAACATCATGCGACGAAAGGTTACTTTCGATAAACGTAACGAAAGTGAAAATAAAGTAAATAAGTAAATGTGAATCTATGTTGAATATTTTTTAAATATATATATATATATATATATATAAAATCGTATTTTCAGGTTTGATTTCATATTAAAGACATTTAATTTTAATAATTTTATATGTATATTAAGATTATTAAGTAATATTTTTTAATTTTCATTACACGTTTAGCTCTAAATGTTGATTTTTATTTTCTACCTCTGTCGAAACAACTCTTTCAGGCAAATAGAATTCTCAACTAACAGCCCAATTTGGAATTACATATGCATTTACACGCTTTACATATGCATCGGCGCGTTTTTTCGCGTCGTTGAAAAAGTCCTCGTTAAAGTAGATATTGTTTCGTCGTTCACGAATATGACACTAATAATTTATGCTGCATAATCAAAAACATTTAACGTTAACCGTCGAGATATGAGAACAAGATAATCGGAATAGTGATATGAAAATGTCGCACAAAGCGACGCTTGATTAAAAATATTAAAAACAAATTTTCAAGGATGATAAATCTGTGCGAATTTGAATCGAAGAAGTTCGAAATCATCGCTGATTTTGAATCAATCGCCTATTTTATTTGATTTATTATTATGCATAACTCTCGTAAATCGAAAAGTATTTTTCTTGTTTATTTAAAAAATTGATAACGTTATTGAAAATACTTTATTACTTTTAAGTTATACGGCTTTTAATATAAATCCGGAAAAAATTGATTCGAACTCGTTTAACTCGATTTGTTAAAGAATGATATTAAAAAGACTTTTACGCTGATCTTTTCCTTCCTCACAAAACAACTTCGAATAAAACTAAATGTATAAAATGTCCCGAAAATCATCATACAGCGTAATTCATTGATTCTCCTACAAATGTGCACGATCGATTTTTGCTCAGCGAACACTTGACACAAGTGACCTAATTACGGAGATACTTAACATTAAAAATTAGTCCAGAAATATATGTCCTGAAATGTATAGTTCTGAGTTCTGACTTTTTCCAGAAACGGAAAAATCTCGTCTAAAGAGGAGAGTTTCTCACATATGTATACAAAGCTTAATTAAAACTATATATTATACTTATTCTATTTTATAAAATAAGACAATTTAAAATTAAATAAAGAATATATTAATATCGTGTATAATACATTTGTAAAATTAAATTTTCATTTAAAAAATGCACTTTTTATATTTTTAAGTGTTCCGAAAGATATTAATATTCCAATATTAAAAACACCTGTCATTTTTTTCTCTAGATTATCTGATATTTGAATATTATGTATGCACACATATATATATATATATATATATATATATAGATATGATCAAAATTGTATAAATTTTTTATTATTCTAATTTTTGATTTCTAAAAAAATATTAATATCTCGATATTAAAATAATCGTCATACTTTTACATTTAGAATCGTACATGTATGTGTCTATGTATATATATTTTATAATTCACACACACACACACACACACACACACACACACGTGTGTGTATATGTGTGTATATTGATCATAAGAGTGAAGAAATGATGTGACGAAAGAAGAACAAGCGCCTTGGCGCCCTTCTTGCCAACCCAGACAACAACGACCGAATATAGCTTCGCTATGGAAGCTAATGAACCAATTACACGTAATAGGACCGCCGCCTTCGAGGAACGATTGTCTCGGCTTTCTCGGCTGCTTCAAGGACTCTCGCTATGCAAACAATGCCCTCGACGAAGAACGTTGCAACGGCCTGCACTCGATCGGTATCGAATCGCGCTTTTAATTGGAGTTGAGTACTATCGTATGGCTCACAGAATAAAAAAGCGAAATTTCCTATATGCAACGCATGACGGTATTATAAATTAATTAGGCATGAACTTCATGGATCAATTAGGATGGCATAATTAGGAAATTACATTGAAGATTTCCAGAATAGAATCAAAGTGCGACGTTATACAATAATTACAATAATTTTGTGCTAAATTTGAACTATTACTTTGTTTTTATATATGGAGAATAGACAATTCCTAAAGAATAAGATGCTACATTTTTTGCAGAAGAAATTTCCATATGAAAAAAAATCTATAGACGTAAAGATAAAATAAATCATTGGTTGTTTATTATAAATTGTTCAATATATTAGATTTATTATAAAAGATTATTATAAAAGATTTATTATATAAAAAAAAAGTTACACACTCTTATTAAGTCAACATTAAAAAAAACTTGAAATTTTGTAAAGTCAATGTATTAACTTTTAAATAAAAAGCTATAGTAAATTTTTTTATCATAATAAAGTTAATTGAAATTTTTTTAACAATACAAATTACTTTGTAAACCTAAAGAGATAAGAAATATAGAAAGTATCTCTAATCCAACTTATCAAAATATCTAGCTTTATCTGTACTTCAACATCCCTTCTTGTCCCAACTAAATTCATTGCATATATTTCTATATACGAGCTACAGTTTTATATAAATTAAGTAGAAAAAAAGCTCTGAAATATTGCTAATAAGAACCAGACATCAGAACACGTATAAAATTTATTCAATGTAATACAATACATGTTTCGATTCTGTTAGGATCCTTGTTAATAAACAAAAGAAACTAATATAAAAAACAAGATATATATATATATATATATATATATATATATATATATATAAGAAAGTCAACATTTAAGTAAAATAAATTATGTGAGTTAGCGCTAAATCAAAAAGATACAATTCTGTAATATATTTTTTGCTACTAATTTTATTCCAAATCCCAGTTCTAAAATGCATATATATATTTTCCTTTGATCGCAATTTGATTTAATTATTGTCCACACTAAATTGCTCCCAATCTGAACTAATGCCTGGAGAACGGGTTAATGCAAAGTCGTAGCAATATTCTGTTCAATAAATCAGATCTTACAATCGAAAATTTTTATCCGCGAGTATCCGCCGTCATTCGTTGCTCATGATTCTTACATTAATTGCTGATAGAGGTACACTTGAATTCTATAAAATGAATCTTATAGGCTTCTTTCGGAGAACTTCAATACATAATTTTCGTAATTCATATGATTGCTTTTTAAACTCGATCGGCATGTTGCGGCATTAGTTAGTAGATACTTAATTTACGGAAATGGAAAAAATTCACTAAGGGAGAAATATTTTAAAAGCTTGTATTGCAGATAAAACAAAAAAATGGAATAAATTATACAACCAAGAAAGTTCCAATGGCTTTTTCTCCTCCTTTCCTCCTCCTCCCCGTTTTTCCCTCATACAAAAGCGAGTTCGAAATTTATCAATCTCACGCATATCAAGTCAAAGCACGAAGTATTCGGGGGTGCGTCGTTTCTTTTTTGCATTGACGTTTCGGATCGTTCCCCATAAAAAAGACGCGCGTGCCTGAATGCTCATATTTCTCACAGCAAGAGAGTCATTCGAGTGGACGAGCAGCAATAATACCGATACACGCTACGTGGTTTCACGCAAACCGCAATATAAGAGACTGCCTCCGATCTTTTGGTCTATATTAGTTTCATTAATCAAATCTGCGAATCATCCTCGGATTTCAAAATCCTGACTAACATCAACTGAGGTTTCCGTACATTCTCGATTGTTTACATAATTAGGTCTAGTAAAAAATAATTTCTTTTTATAAAAAGTACTCATACAATTTCTCAACAATAAAATAGATATAATATTTATCAATAATAAAAATTTTAATTTTTGACGCTTAATGGATTAAAAACACTTTATCAATTCAATCGATTTAGGAAATCGATGATTCTGTAACTAATTAAATATATAAATTGTTTAAAAAAATTAATATTGCAAATTTGAAAACGATATCTACTAAATATAATAAACCGACTTGTTATAAATAAACAATTTATTTCGGCAAAATTTAATTTTTATTATTATAAATTACTATAATCTATTT
>Ga0157364_1003990_pt1 | contig 14555 bp, 9 predicted proteins | sample AttsexASBM2_FD_111476 | JGI IMG/M metagenome (GOLD analysis project Ga0157364, IMG submission 111476) | Fungus gardens microbial communities from leaf cutter ant in Ribeirão Preto, State of São Paulo, Brazil - Atta sexdens ASBM2 | ecosystem: Host-associated > Fungi > Mycelium > Unclassified ... | reverse complement strand
TGAAAAGAAAACAACAAGTCTCAAACACTATCTCTAATATTGAAATCCCCCACCATGATCAGAACATTTTGAATATTGGCTTCAGTATTCTTGTTAAGCATAGTCTATACTTGAAGGTAAAAGTCTGTAGAGTTAGCTTGGAAATATGCAGAGTATAGAAACTCTATACACAATGAGCTTGGTAATGCAGACTTGTTGAAATGATCTTGGCCTCAACTTATGTGTTATGCCTCTTATAAGTTGCATGGTTACAATTTCAGAGAATGGCTTTATAAGAAGGAGAGGAGTAGAGTGTGTTTCCATTGACATTTGGGATTTAGCATCAACTTTAGTCAATTATCAGGCTAGCTATTACAAAGTAATTACCAGCCTTAAGTATATAAAGCAACAAAAGAAGTAATTAAAACAGATCTCTGAGTAGATGTTTTAGTAGTAAAATACTAAATAGAAGTTCAGATTAGAGAAGAGAAAACTCCACATAAAGTCTGAGTAACTTTGCAGAGTTTAAAAAAAATAATTAGACAATGAAAACAGATAAAGATGACTACAGATTTTGACACAAATAAAGCCAAATAAGCATGGAAATTTGATGGAATTAAGTTTGTTATAAAGTACAAAACTACTAACAGAGTTTTGGACACAAATAAAGCCAAATAACCATGGTGATTTAATGTTATATTGAAGTTGGACATGTTTCAGACATGTTTTAAAGTTTAGGATATAATAATTCTTAAAATATTTTAAAGCAGACTGATTATTATCAAAATAGACATTAATCATGAAGAAAATAGTACCATTGTTAAAACATGAAAAACAGCAAATATCTTTATAGTTCAACATGTCTTTTCATAAAGAGAAACACATAGTGATTAGACAAATTTTAATGTAGAAAATAACTCTCAGATAGCCATGCTCATCAGAATTCAATCTGGAAAAAATGATTCAATTTAGATGATTCAGGATGCCTACAACTTTGTCATCTTCTTTGCTCAAAGAATTTGAAATGGCACATATCAATATCCAAGAGGGTTCTTGAATAAAAAGAATATCAAAATTATTTTGTGTTTTCAATATTAAATCTACAAGAGCCCTGTTCTTTTGAACATTTTGTGAGAATATTTTAAGACTTTTGATAATCATGCTTAGATGCTGCTCACAGTTGAACAAATTGACTGCTTTCTAGTTTTCTAGTTTTCTTAATATTTCTTGGAGTGCCATTCTTTATTAAATTGATGTCTTTAAAATAGACAGCTGTTTGAGTCTGCTTAGTACTCTTCTTTTTAATTCAAGCATTTGAAGGAATGAGGGCATAGTTTGCCTTATTTGGTCTCAAGACATGATAGGTTAATCAAAGTTTATCTTACAACACCAGGTGAAGGGGTGATAATGTTCAATCTTGTGAGATCTATTATACTTAACACATCTTAATCCTTGTGCTTTACATACAAAAGTAGTATGTCTCTAGTTCTAACAATTCTTACATTGGAGAACACTAGAGTTTATGTTAATACCACAAATCATAGCAATGTGACTTTTGTGTTGAAGCATTTATTAATAAGAGACTTGGCTGATATATCACTCTAGATGTTATGATTCAATGCTCGGAGTGTTAAGCAAGGAATTAACTCTTGTATTGAGTGGTACAAGAGAACTCAATAGAGAACTCTTCTACAAACTAGTCTATCTTATATAGTCCTCCAGATGGTCTGTGCTAACTACTGTGCACCCTACCCTAAACAACCATGTGTAGTCCATAAGGTCAACATGTGGTGTCCATGTTGTATGATATCATCTGTTCTCGAATCTTCTACTAAATTCCCCCAAGTCTCGTGATCTGTCTTGTGACTACACCATCAGATCATGACGGATGTGACAGCGTGACCGAGCCCCCTTAACCCTAGTTGTTCTAAAAATAGAAAAATAGAAAAATAAAACATCATGAAAAATAAAAATGGAAAATAAAATAGAGGAAGAGCTAAGTCCACCATTTTGTGAACTTGGCACTAGAAGTCCTAGATATTGATCTAGACAATGGTTATGTCTGATTTTAGAGAAACTTTGATAATATGTGGTTTTGAGGCAATGTAAATGTTGTTGAAAATGTGAGTGGATTTAATTATTGTTTCTATCACACTAGAATCAATAGGCATGTTAGTGCCTTCAATAACATATAGAATGTCAAGTATCTTTAGACAAGACTTAAATTGAGGGAGATGAGCACTTTAGACATCATTAGAGTCTACTGAGTTGATATTTTATATATATATTTCAACTACATCAAGATCTGATAGAAATGCTATCTTATTAGACATGAGAATAAGGCTACATGTTACAAACTCAAGACCTTAGAATTGATCAAGTGAATAAACCTTGTATTGGGTTAATACAAGAGAACTCAATAGAAAACTCTATACAAGATTGTTTATCTTATATACTAAACTATCATGGTCCATGCTACTACTTCTCTAGCCACTACTTCTCTAGCCTACTCTAAGCAACCATGTGTTTGCCTTAAGGTTAACATATATTGTATATATTGTATGATGTCATCTTTTCCAAACCTTCTACATCATTCTTTGTGACCTTATGACTTGTGACCATTACTGTGACTATGTCATCTGATGTGACTGATGTGTGACACTGTGATCATAATGTCACTCTAACTATAACCTTAGATCCAAATAAAGAAAATAAAAGAAAAAAGAAAAAAGAAAAGGGAATTAAATAAAGAAACTAGTGTTTAAGCTTTGTATGTCTGATACCACAGTAATAAGTACAGATAAAATTAGCAAAGGTATCCAACTTGATCTCTTTGAGAGCTCAGTTAAGATTGATAACATACTCACTTCAAAATTTCATCAATTTAACAATATTCTCACTACTTATAGGGATAGTAATCTGTTTTTGAGAGAGACTCTTGGTAATCATATTTAATATAGGGCTTAGGCTTGCTTATTTCATTAATTATCTTATAAATGTCTTTTATTTTTTTTGAAAAGACCTAAGAGAAGTTTTCCTTGAGTTTGAAAATCTCTTTTACATTTCTAGATGATATTTATATGTAGGTATGCCCTTCTTTCTTTTCAGAGCAATTTAGAGTATTGTCACTCTTGTTTTTGCTGTGAAATTTTGACTTGTTAAGTTCTTCTTTATAAGTTTTAGGAGGAATGGGTAGTAGTGGTGTCAAAAAGGCTAGAAGTCTAGACAATTCAACAGGCTTTAGCATTGGAATAGTCTTGTATTTGTTGTTTGGTATATTAGAGTTCATAATTTTAGTGAACTGAGAGAAAACTTTTTAATAAAATGAAAAATTTTTTCATCAGTCTTTAACTTGTTTCAACCATACTTATATATGGCTCTTCTATTCAGTTTAATGATTTAGTGATGTTCTTTATATCATCTGCAAATTTTTATATTGTCCCAAATAAGAAAATAGTATTAAAATTGCTGTTTTATATTTTGTAGTTAGTAGAGGCTGAACTGGAGTAAGGAATAGAAGATACTTTAAGGCCATAAGACTGATCAGGGTTATTATTATCATTGACTTCAACATATGTAGAGGGTATGTTATTAGAATTGTTGGTCTTGTCTTGGTTATTGGAAACCTCTCTATTGAGGAATTGATATGAAAGCTGAGTATTATGTACTTCTACTTAATTGTTCTATGGAAGTTTTTTGTTCTCTACTTCCATTTAGTCTGTATAGAGCTGAGATGATAAGTTTGAATAAGTTAATGACTCCCTTATAGAGTTTGAACTCAATACTATGAATCTTCCTCTTGGAAAATCCATGTTAACATCCTTTAGGATGTTGTTAATTTAACTTGAGTTAGAAAAGGCTGAGTTGGAAGTAAAAATGTTTGTATTCATAATTTCTCCAATAAGCACTCCCATACAAGATGGTGGTATAGAAAAGAGAAGCAATCAGTTAAAAATGATTTGGTATGTTGATTAATATCTGTATTACTATTATTTATTAAATAAGAAAGATAAAAGTGACTCTAGGAGACACAAAACTTATATAGTATCAACTAAAAAAAAATCCCTATATAATGCCTTTTTCTGAGTAGGCTTACCCAAGCTCCTATAATCAGCATAAATACTGTTAGTTGGCTGAAAAGTATAAGCTTTCAGTTAAATTGTCTTTTAACATCATTGGTTTGATGCTAGTAGTCCAGCCATATTACAATGTGCTATGATTAAATTCAAGAAAAGTGAGAACATCTTTAAGAGACTCTTACTTTGAGTTCCATGACTTTTAATACTATTCACAGTCATATAAAATGTGAGCTCTCATCTTAATAGAAACATTACTACATGGACATGTGGATAATTCATTTGGGAAAAACCTTCACCTGTATTCACTAATAAGAGTATAGTTGGTGATGAGTCTAGTAACACATGTGTATAGAGAATTGGAGAAGTTAAAGTGTTTCAATCATATACCATCTTTTGAGCATAGTGGAATAATAAGACTATTACCATCATCTTTAAGATCAAGAAAATTCTTTTCTTTGTAATCAGATATTTGGAAGAACATTTGCTATTTCTTTACAATTAAGTTACATTCTTCTTTTTTGCTAAAATCCTAGGATGTTTTGCTGAGTAGTATAAAACTAATTCTATAGGATTTCAACTCTTCATCAACTAGAAGATAAGAGGACCATTTATTGTTATCCAGATAATCCTAGAAAGTGATTGTATTGTTAGGATTCTTGTTAAAGAACTTTCTAAGATCATTTAAGATAGTAATGAAATGCAGCTAATATGGTTGAAGTATTGTGGTACACTTAAACTCTAGTATTTTATTTTAATTTTATATTTCTCTATTTTCTTTGATTTTATTTTAATTTAATTTAATTTTTATTTCTTTTTCTTTTCTTTTTCTTGGACAATGAAGAGATATATGACTGTAGTCACATAACATGTCACATAATGTGAGGTCATAGGTGTAGATTTTAGAAGAAGGGGCTAGAAAGATGATATCAAAGAGTATATTCATAGTATATAACATATACATAGTCCATATTAATGATAAATAACCTTGTTCTTAAGTCTATATGTTATCCATGAGTGTGTTATGTATATACTATGAGGTAGATTTATATAAATAGAGTAACAATTTGTCAAGTTCTTTTGTAATTTCCATGAGATACTCAGCTTATAAGTTTACTTAGTGGTCTATTGGTCATTTTGACTAGTGGTTGCCACAATATAAAGAGATAAATCAAAAATTCTTTTGGCCATTGGAATAGCATTGGTGATAACAACAATTTTTGTAATACCTTAGATTTGGATAGCTTGAATGATATCACATCATATAGCAAATAGCTTAGCTTTAATAGATAAGACATTCATTACATAATGAACTAATTTTATAATAATAATATTATTTCTCCAAATATGAGAAACAGAAGTAGCAATATTATTTTTAATACTTGTATGAGATATGATAGGAATAATATCTGGGTTATTGAAGGAGCATTGATAAATTTTCTTGAGTTTGTTAATATAGGCAGTTTTTGCTTTGGTATCTTTGCATTTGACTAAATTAAAGAAAAAATAATCAGAAAAAGTATCTACTAATTGAAAACCTGGAGAAAGTTCTTTGTTCAGATTATCAAAGGCTGGTAAGACTTAATTAATATAGTTGTTGGGATCTACTATGGGACTCTTGATTTCTAAATATTACTTAGAAGTAAGACAACTAGTGGCTGTATAATTAGAAATAGCTTGCTTAGAATGATATGAGTTTACAAGATGGTTTAGAGCATATTTTTTAAAAAGAAATACTACTTAGAGATAATGTCATCCTACAAGTTTATTGAGGTAAAAGCTAATAGGGATAAGGCTAGTAATAATCTCAACTTTTCAGAATCATAATGTATGAAAAGCCCCTGTAATTTATAAAGCTACTTATATAGAATAATAGATAGTATACAAGTTCTGTATAACAGATACTTGTAAACTAGAGATAGACCTCTTATAGAGTTACTGAGCATCATCATACCCTTGACAGTGGATAATACTTTGTTAGATAATAGTAAATGTGGTATTAAAAAGAAAGTTTCTTATCTCTAAATATCACTACATATCTTTGGGTTTGAGTAATAAGCTACCTATAGGTCTGAGATGTAGTAGAAAAGGTTCTGTTTTTGTTATCAATCTTGAAAGATGAAAGACTTTAGATTTATTGTGTTTAATTTTAAGGTCAAATTGGTTAAAGAGAGAAGAAATGATACTATAACTACAATATAGAGTATGTTAGAGCAACTGTGTAAAAGGGCCAAACATTTCAAATCTCTAGGAAATCTTAAGTCTATTGTCTAAGAAATTACTAAACTATACACTCACCTTCAGAAAATTCAAAAAGAACAGAATGGAGATCTCTGAAGACAATGACTACTCTATATAATAATAGGTCCATTCTAATATGTCAGAATTCTGATTACATGAGCAAGGAATGATGATACTTATATAATCAGAGATAGTTTAGAATAGAGAAACTAAAATGGAAGAGAGTCAGAGTGTTTAGCAGGTACTTCTGGAGTATGAGAAAGTAGATAAGTGGATATATGGATGACATTAGAAAACTTTGGAAGACTATAGAACATAGATTAGCCAAAAAATATGAAAAAGAACTTAGAAGAGCTAGTTTTCTTATAGAGTAATATTTGATTTTTTATAACTTTTCTCCTAAGAAATAAAAAGTATATTATTATCAAAAAAAAGAAAAAAACAGAAATCAAAATGGAAAGATTTTTAGTTCTTTTTTCAAAAATGTGAAAAAAAGCAATATATAAAGTAGATAAAATAGAGGAGAAAGCAGAGCCTTGTTCTACTCTGATATTTGTATTGAAGAATAGAGATGTGAAATAATTCCACACATATTGAGTTTGTCTATTAATTCAATAGTTAGAGAAAAAGCAAGAGACTTTGATATCAAAACTAGCTTTGGTTAAGATTATTGGAAGAAGAAGACAATTCAGAGAAGAAAAGAATTGAGTAATGTCAAATACAAGAGCATTCAAATGAAGCTCTTTGATCCAGCCCATTCATATAAGATAAGTAAGAAATATATCAGCATTCATTGTCAACTATTATCTAATACTGCCAAGTTGGTTTGGATGAAGAAAATTCAAAACAATAGAATGAAATTGTAATCTATTGCTTATAGCTTTTTGATTAAATTTCTGAATATATTTAGAAGTACAATACATCAAAAAGCTTTAGGATTATCATATACTAACTTGTTAATTTTAGAATGATGATTGATGTGGATTTTTTGAAGTGCAATGATCAATGACTGAGGTTAATACATGTATTTGCTATATTGACAATGTTAGTAACACATTTACAATTACTTACTATCTTCTTAATATGACTTCAAGAAATATAATTAGGTCCTAAAGTAGACAAACTGCTGTATTTATTAAGTATGTTGTGTATTTCTACACAAGAAAATGGAGGTTATTTAGATAGCAAGTTTGTCAGAGTTGTGAACTTGAGACTTAATTTATTTTCATTTTTCTTCTTATTTTTTATTTTATTTTTTATTTATTTTCTTTTTTTGAACTTAAGATTAGGGTTTAGTGTGATATTGCATGTCACAGTCACATGATAATGTGTCACAATGGAAGATAGTAAAAGGTTCTAGAAGGATAATTGTTATGGGATACTGGAACACTAACAATTTTTATTTTTATTTTCTTTTATTTTTCTTTTGGACAATGAAGAAGGCACATGACACTGCAGTCACATGACATGTCATAGGCCTAGAACATAGTAAAATGATCTAAAAGATGACATTAGGATATATGTATACAATATGGTGGCCTTGAGTAAGAAATGAGACAGATATGAGGATATAGCACAGACCATGTGTACTCTGTATATATAGGACTCTAATTTAGTAGAAACTCCTTGTCAAGTTTTCTTGTGAATTCTCCACTTCATATTCATCTTAAGAGATTTGCTATCTTGTGCTGCTGTTGAACTTTGTATCTAGTGGTTGCCACAACAATAATGTTATACAATATGTTATATACATGTTGATCTTAAGGTAGACATATAGTCATTTATGGTAGGCTAATCACAGTAGTAGCACAGACTAGTAGTCTAGGTATATAAGGTAGATAATCTTGTACAGAGTTCTCTATCAAGTTCTCTTATGTTAACTCTAATATAAGATTCTTTTTATTAACTCACTCTAAAGTCTTTGAATTGTGACAAAGTTAGCTAGTATTTCATCAAGCCTAGTATTGATTGGCTTATTCTGAGCTAAGTTATATAATTGATGTAATGTCTATCATAGATTGTCTAATTCATTACAAGAACAGCTATTGAACTTGATAGCTTTTATAGCTGATAGTTTTTGTTTTTTGACCCAGTTCATAAGATCCTATGGCCTCTTGTTAGTTGAAGCAATTTCTTGAATTTTATTGTTGAAGAAGACTCTTTTTGCTGTTTTGACTGACCTCTTATATGTAATTCAGTTTTATTTTCTTTTGGACTGCTGATAAATAGCTAAGTTTCTACTGCATTCTTCATTCTACTATTGTTTTGGAGTATTTTATGATGTTGACAAGTTTGGAATGTTTATTCCTATCACATACCATCTGTTATCTACACAATTTCCACTCTTCTGGCATAGATCACACTCCATTTCAATTACCCATTAACTTGAGGACCAGACCCTGTATCTCTCATCAATTCTATGGAGTTCTGAACAATATTTTCTATAGTGCCCAATAACCCAGAGTATGTGCAGTAGTAGATTATTATTAGGTTACCAGTTCCATATTTAAAAATGTAGTCTACTATATACTATTTTCCTTAGTCTAATTATTTCAATTGTGCCACACTTGTACATACTTGCTCAAATAACCATTATCCAAAATTACAACTATGCAATGTATAGGCTAGGTACAATGTTATCTGTTAAAGCCAAGGTTGATCCATCTATGTAGCACTTCTTCCAATCCTGTTTTCAAAGCCTATTCCATTAAGTCCTTTTCTATCTCTATCTTCCATGTTATTATCATAAATAAAATTAGTGAGTGTGAATTGTATCTAACACACTTTGAGTCTTAAATCATGACAATTTCTGCTCATTTAGCTGATTTCCATATCTTATGTTTTCCAGAAGAGCTTTTTCTTTACCTTCTATAATCATTTCTTCTAATACTTGAACAGTGAGAAACTTTCTATCTAGCTTAAGTAGCATATGGATCATATTTTGATTATCTTGAGAGCTAGTGCCATAATCAGTTTGTCTCATATTATATCAGACTTTCTTATGGACTTCCTAGAACAATAGTGTAGTATAAAGTCAAACTATACTAGATATAGCAATTACTGGGCTTAATTACTGGGCTTGTCTTTGATTCAACTTCTTGGTGATCATACAAGATTCTTGTGATCTGTCCAGATCTCTATTGGAATTATAGCTTCTTCTATAAAAATAATGCCATTCTTCTAATATACAGATAATTATTAGTATTTTCTTATTATGTATCTTGTAGCTATATTTCACTGCGACAAGAGACTTACTAAGAAGGGTAACTAGGTGCTATTTACCATTTTCATGAAGGTCTAGAAGAGTACTTTTCTAGTTACAAAGTATGAACTGTCTGCTTCAATACAAAATAAAGCAGAGATATCTGAGAAGATCAACACTAGTACTGTATTAATAATATTCTTGAGTATCTTGAAGGCTGCTTATTGTATAGGGTCCTAAGCCCATATAATATTACTTCTAGCCATGTCAAAAAGAGGGTGAACAATATTTAAAAATCTGGAGATAAACTTCTAGTAAAAGTTAGTAAAGCTAAGAAACACCTGTAAGTTTTTATGAGTAGTTGGTAAAGGCCAGATGCAAACTCTAGCAAACTACATTGGGTTTATCTTGATCTAATCTTCAGAAATCACCAAATATAAGTACTTATATTTTTCAGAATGAAGAGACAATTTGTGCTCAGCCAAGACTTTTAAAACTCTACAGACTACTTTATAATAGTCTTTCAATGTCCAGATGAAAATTAGAATATTGTTCAAGTACATGATCATAATACTTTCTACTATGAGATCCCAAAAGATGTCATTTATCATAGCTTGGAAGATAGCTGGACTATTGGACATATCAAAGAACATTATCAGAGATTCAAAAAGTCTGTAGTTTATATAGAAGGCTTTTTTCTACTTATTACTGGACTTGACAGAGACATTGTTGAATCCCCAGTATATATCTAGTTTAGTAAAGTACTAAGCACCTTGGAGCTTAGTAAAAAGTTTAGAGATCAGTAGAAGCACATATTTATTCTTGATCATGAGCACATTTATGTTTCTGTAATCTTGCACCAGGTGGAGGAAGTCATTCTTTTTCTTGATAAAAAAAACTTGCACAGCTATGGGAGACTTAGAAGGTCATATATATCCAATGTAGAGGTTCTCTATGAAGAATGAATCCAATTCAGACTACTTTGTAGAGAATAGAGAGCATGTTTTAGAAGACTTGGGTTTAGTGCTAAGAATCAGTTTAATAGTGTGGTCCTATTTCTGTGATCTGGAAGAGTGTCAAAATATTTCTCTGCAAAGACTAACTTGAAATATTGCATATATAGAGAAAGAAGAGGAATATTACTTATTATCTGGTTTTTGTGGAAAACTTCAGAGAGACATTAATTAGTGGCTACTATATAGAGATTAAGAGCAGAATATTCAGAGAGCAGCTGAGTCATGTAAAAGTGATCTCCCAGTTTTTTCTTATACTGAGTGAAAATTTATGAAGTTTTACCTATATCTTCAGAGTCTTCTACTAGGTTAGGGAAAGAATTAGACTAATATATTTCTAGAGTATGTATCTAATGCTTCTCAGCTCTTCTAATGTCCTGGAAATCTGAGTAGTATATCGAACATCTTATTAGAACAATCTTTTCTTTTTACTAGTTAATTTTAGAGTTATGTTTTATTATAAAATGAAATACTCACTTATTTGTGATATCTGAATCTTGGGTACACTCTTAGAGGTTTAGGAGTAATTCAGAAGTTCAATAATGATGGCAATGATAATAAATATTAATACAGATGTCAATAATAATAAGATAAATAATAAAAATATATTGTTAAGTCTGAAGTCCAATTCTTAGACATAGAAGTATATCTATTTGTTATAGCAGATATCAGGCTAATTTTATATAATTAGAGACATTTTGATTAGCAATTTCCAATGCAAGTGTGAATCTGTTCAGTTGTTTCTAAGATATATGAAATGTACAACAGTGACAACAGATTACTGAGATATCAGACTATTAGTAACTACAAGTTTAATTGGCTATTAGTATAAATAGACCTTATACAGGGCTTTCTAGTATAACTTGGTTTGTGAGAACCAGTCCACTAGTTGTGAAGATACAAGTTGAATGAAGTTTGCAACATACTCCTTCAACTATGTAAAGTCAAGGATAAGATTCTCATTTAGACTGAAGACTATAAACAAAGACTACTCAGAGTATAACTAATAGTATAACATAATATCTACTTTTTCAGATATTTGGCTTATCAAAATTGAAAACAGTAGACTTTGTTTTTATTTTTATTTTTAATTTTATTTTGAACTTAGGGTTGGAGTTATAGGATAACATCATATATAAATATTATATCAATTACAGTTATAGTCACATAGTCACATATTATACAAAAAACATAAAAGATTCTAAAACAATAGTATTATATAGTATGTTTATGATATATTAACCTTATGGATAACATATGGCCTTTAGGGTAGGTTAGATTTTGTGTACAGATTACTAGCATATATAAGATAGATACTTTGTATTAGAAACTCTATTAAGTTCTCTTGTATAAACTTTATATAAGATTTTTTTATTAACTTAATACTTTGAGTTTTTGATTGTAACATAGTTATCTTTGTTAGATGTACTATATAATAAAATGTGACTTTTCAAAATTTTCATTTTGTTTATCTAAGCAGAGCCCCTTGGCATCAAATCTTATAAACTTTACTATAGATCTTACTATTCCACAATATTACCAAACTTTGTTGTAAGATTTGTGGACTTTCTCACTATCAGCTACCAAACCTTATATTTGCTGCTAGTTGCTTCTCCATTATCATTAAATGCTTTCTATATTTTTAGATTATTTTGCTAGATTGTAATGGAATATAAGGTATTAAACTTAATTTCTAGTGTTCAATAGCAACATACTAACATCAGCAACTCTTATCTTAAACTTGTTATAAACTGAGAATAATAGCTATCTTTATATCCTAAAAATAGATTATATTTGATTATAGTTACAAGTAATATTTTTATACTATTAAAGTATACTAGAATATACATAGAGATTAATTTAGCAATATTAGTAGTCTCTAAGAAAATAAGAAGATATAAATAAGTTCTATTTCTTTTTGCTTTTCTATTTTCTTTCTATTTTATTATCTCAATCTGAACTTAAAGTTATGGTTAGTATGACATCATATATAACTATTACAAACTGTCACATGTCACATAACACAGTCACAAGTCATGATTATATGATTATATATCACAGAAGGATATGGAAGGTTCTAGAATGATAATGTTATACTATATATTCTTTAAAGTAAGCTAGGTTTAGTATAGTATAAACTGTTAGCCAAGTGTATATAAGGTAGACACTCTGTAACTAGAACTCTATTGAGTTCTCTTGTATTACCCAATACAAGATTGTTCTTTTGCTCTAACTCTTGAGCCCAAGTTTATAACAGTTTTTTTTCCTACTTATGATATTTAGCAAAAGCTACTAGATTTATAGAAAGTGAACAATAGATATATCAGTTAGATTACTATCATTTTCAGTATTTTCCTCTATTTCAATTATAGTGAAATTATTTATTTATGGTCAGAGCATACAAATTGCTAGCTACTCTATGCAAAATTCTGTTCATCTCTATTATTACTAATATTGTCCAAGTTTATAGGTTTTAACTATTAATAAGTCTTAATATTCTTTTATATATTTAGATTCTCCATCAACTTCTCCTACTGCTTAGCAGTTAACTGCCTTATATCTAGTGTCAGACTTAAGGATGGTAAGCTTGATTTCTTTAACTTCTTTTATTTTTATTTTCTTGTTTTTATATTTTTTCTTAGTTAAACTTAGCAAAAAGATAATAGTATGATATCATATATTTTCATCACAAACTATCACAAGTAAGTCACATATGTCATAGTCACAGTCACAACATCATGTAATATAAAGAAAAGTATAGAAGATTCTAGATAGATAATGTTATATAGTATGACTATGGTATGATAATTTTATATAACTCATAGTATTTAGAGTTATACACAGACAATGCTTTAGAGGTATATAAAATAGTTATATCTGTACTAGAAACTCTATTAATTTTTCTTATATAACTTAATATAAGATTCTTCTTTTACTTTATTACTTAAGCTTGACTTGTAATATAATATCTAGTCTTGCTGAACACTTATGAACAATGTGTTTGAATTCCCATATATTTGAATTCCCACAACAGTAGCATTCTTTAGTTAGTATAAAATAGTATTTTTAGGTAACATCTATATTTATAGAAATATTTAAAGAGAGTGCCAGTAGTAGATAGTATAAGGCTATTGAAGTGATAGAGGATTGTTAATGAGGAGCAGGAATGACTGAAATACTTTATAAAGTTCTAGAGTAGAAGGAGAGAATAGGATAGTTTACTAGGTGGACTGAAATACTTTATTAGTTTATTTAGCTTGGTTTATTCTCCATGCAGTATTAAATCATGTATGAGGGATCTATATTTTCTGGCCTTCCTACTAAAAAGATTATGATTTGGTTCTGGATTGCTATTTGAAGTCTGTAGCAAAACTTAACCACTATGGTACATGAATCTATGTAGTTGGCTTTCACAATTAAAGTTTGGAACTTGTCAAGATAGTTTTATACTGTATAGCTCTTCTGGTAATATTATGTTCTCTCAAGCTGATTGATAGCTTTCACAATGGCATTGATGAAAAAGAATTGTTTTTGAAAGTTTCAATCTTAGGCCACAATATTATAGAGAAGATGTTAGTAGTTGACTCTTTGTAGAATATAATTTTTGACTATATTGAAGTACTGCCACTTCTAAACAGGAGAGTCTAGAGAATTTTATTTTAATCATAGGAAGAACTGGTCCATGAATAACTAGATATAGAGAGAGCAGAAGCTAAGGAAGGCTTGCTCTGATTTTTAATTATCTGTAAAGTCTATAGAAGAGAGAATGTTTAAGTAAGTGTTATGGTGCACTTAGACACTAACATTTTGTTAGGTGCGGCTCGCACTTGAGGATGAAAGTCCGTGGAGTTGGCTCAGTCATGCATAGAGTGTAGAAACTCCTGCAATAAGCTCGGTGATGCAGACTTGCCAGGACGACCTTGGCCTCAACTTATGTGTTGTGCCTCCTACAAGCCGCGTGGTCGCAATTTCAGAGATTGGTCTTGTAAGGAGTTATAAGGAGGGGAGTAAAGCGCGTCACCATTGACACCAGAGATTTAGTGT